>ENA-OPCP01000072-OPCP01000072.1-human-gut-metagenome-genome-assembly--contig:-NODE-72-length-94253-cov-7.468927_pt1 | contig 94253 bp, 87 predicted proteins | sample MGYA00241563_ERZ501477 | MGnify/ENA primary metagenome ERZ501477 (study PRJEB25962, sample SAMEA2042572) | human gut metagenome | biome: human gut; feature: human-associated habitat; material: faeces... | reverse complement strand
ACGGCAGCTACCGCATCTTCGCCTCCGACATCGACCCCAGGGCCGTGGAGATCTCCCGCGCCAACGCCAAGCGCGCCGGCGTGGAGGGCCTCATCGACTTCTCCGTCGCGGACGCGAGGGAGTTTTCCCGCGCCACGGAGCGGGGCGTCATCGTCACGAACCCGCCCTACGGCGAGAGGCTGATGGAAAAGCGCGAGGCCGAGCAGCTCTACGCCGACTTCGGCCGGGCGCTCGCCAAGGTCCCCGGCTGGGACCTCTATCTGCTCAGCTCCCACACGGAGCTCGAGCGCAGCCTGGGCCGCGCCGCCGACAAACGGCGCAGGCTCTACAACGGCATGATAAGATGTGAGCTTTACATATATAAAAATGGGGGAAGCCGCAGATGAAGCATCTCTTTATAGTCAACCCCGTCGCGGGCAAGCAGAAGCCGGAGGACAAGCTGCGGCTCATAAACGAGGCCATAGACCGCCTCCCCGCCGAGCAGCGCGAACGCGACAGCTTTGACATATACGTCACCGAGGCGCCCATGGACGCCTGCCGCCACATCCGCGAGACCGCGGCCGACGGCGCGGAGCTGCGCGTCTACGCCTGCGGCGGCGACGGCACGCTCAACGAGTGCGTGAACGGCGCGGCGGGCCTCCCCAACGCCGCCGTGACCCACTTCCCCTGCGGCACCGGCAATGACTTCATCAAGATGTTCGGCAAGGACAAGGACCGCTTCTTCGACCTCACGGAGCTCATAAACGGCGAGGTCCGCCCCATAGACGTCATAAAATGCAACGGCCGCTACAGCGTGAACATCTGCTCCATGGGCCTCGACGCCCGCGTGGGCACGGACGTGCACAAGTACAGCGGCATGCCCCTCGTCGGCGGCCCGGCGGGCTACGTCGTCTCCCTCGTCGCCAACTATATAAAGGGCATCACCACCACCATGACCGCCCGGACCGAGGGTCTCACCTGCGGGCCGGAGCTCAACCTCGTCTGCGTCTGCAACGGCCGCTTCTACGGCGGCGGCTTCAACCCCACCAACGACGCCCGGCCCGACGACGGCTACATGGACGTGCTCATCGTCTCCGGCGTCTCCCGCCTCACCATCGCCGGCGCGCTGATGAAATACGCCACCGGCAAGTACCGCGCCTATTCGCAGTACATAACCTTCGTCCGCACCCGCCACCTCGAGATAGACGCCGCCGAGGACGAGGTCATCAACGTCGACGGCGAGGCGGAGTACGGCAAACACGTGGTCTTTGACCTCGTCCCCGGGGGCGTGAACTTCCTTTTCCCCAGAAATATGCCTTTTTTCAACTGACCCCGCGCCGGGCACACCGTTCCAGTCTCGATGTTAACAAAAAATTCTCAACTTTTTATATAATACTCCTTGACATTTTTCAGAATTGTGTTATGTTTATAAGCGGGTTAGCACTCAGGGTGTTTGAGTGCTAACCCGCTAAAGCTGTGTTAAATAAAACTTAGGAGGTAATATATAATGAAACTCACGCCTTTGGCCGACAGGGTCGTGCTCAAGCAGAAGGAAGCCGAGGAGAAGACCAAGAGCGGCATCATCCTCGCCTCTTCCGCGCAGGAGAAGCCCGAGCTCTATGAAGTCATCGAGGTTGGCCCCGGCGGAATGGTGGACGGCAACGAGGTCGTCATGTCCGTGAAGAAGGGCCAGACCGTGCTGGTCGGCAAGTACAGCGGCACCAAGGTCAAGATAGACGAGGAAGAGCTCACGATAGTCAAGCAGGGCGACATCCTTGCGATAGTTGAGTAATTGTTTGGAGGGAATTACAATGGCAAAGCAGATCATATATGGTGAAGAGGCCCGCAAGGCCATCGAGCGCGGCGTGAACCAGCTCGCCGACACCGTGAAGATAACCCTCGGCCCCAAGGGCAGGAACGTCGTCCTGGGCAAGAAGTTCGGCTCCCCGCTGATCACCAACGACGGCGTGACGATAGCCAAGGAGATAGAGCTTGAGGACCCGTTTGAGAACATGGGCGCCCAGCTCATCCGCGAGGTCTCTACCAAGACCAACGACGTGGCCGGCGACGGCACTACCTCCGCCACCCTGCTGGCCCAGAACATGATCCGCGAGGGTCTGAAGAACCTCGCCGCCGGCGCGAACCCGATGGTCATGCGCCGCGGCATCCAGAAGGCCACCGAGGCCGCTGTCGCCGAGATCCGCGCGAACAGCCAGCCGGTCTCCGGCAGCCAGGACATCGCCCGTGTCGGCACCATCTCCTCCGGCGACGAGCTCATCGGCCGCCTGATCGCCGAGGCCATGGAGAAGGTCAGCCAGAACGGCGTCATCACCGTTGAGGAGAGCAAGACCGCCGAGACCTACAGCGAGGTCGTCGAGGGCATGCAGTTCGACCGCGGCTACATCACCCCCTACATGGTCACCGACAACGAGAAGATGGAAGCCGTCATCGACGACGCCTACATCCTCATCACCGACAAGAAGATCTCCAACATCCAGGAGATCCTGCCCCTGCTCGAGCAGATCGTGCAGGCCGGCAAGAAGCTGCTCATCATCGCCGAGGACGTTGAGGGCGAGGCTCTTGCCACCATCATCCTGAACAAGCTGCGCGGCACCTTCACCTGCGTGTGCGTCAAGGCCCCCGGCTTCGGCGACCGCCGCAAGGAGATGCTGCAGGATATCGCCATCCTGACCGGCGGCCAGGTCATCAGCTCCGACCTCGGCATGGAGCTCAAGGACGCCAACGTCCAGATGCTCGGCCGTGCCCGCCAGGTCAAGGTGACCAAGGAGAACACCATCATCGTCGACGGCGCCGGCGACAGCTCCGCCATCAAGGACCGCATCGCCCAGATCAACAACCAGATCGCCGTCACCACCAGCGACTACGACCGTGAGAAGCTGCAGGAGCGTCTCGCGAAGCTCTCCGGCGGCGTGGCCGTCATCAAGGTCGGCGCAGCCACCGAGACCGAGATGAAGGAGAAGAAGCTCCGCATCGAGGACGCCCTGAACGCCACCCGCGCGGCCGTTGAGGAAGGCATCGTGGCCGGCGGCGGCAGCGCCTACGTCATGGCCTCCAAGGCCGCGGCCAAGCTCGCCCGCAGCCTGAGCGGCGACGAGAAGACCGGCGCCGACATCGTTGCCAAGGCCCTGCTGGCCCCCATCTGCCAGATAGCCGCCAACGCCGGTGTCGAGGGCGCGGTCATCCTGGAGAAGGTCTCCGCCTCCCGCAGCGCCACCTTCGGCTACGACGCCGCCAACGACAAGTTCGGCGACATGATAGCCATGGGCATAGTGGACCCGACCAAGGTCTGCCGCAGCGCCATCGAGAACAGCGCCAGCGTCTCCGCCATGGTCCTCACCACCGAGAGCCTGGTCACGGACATCCCTGAGAAGGCCCCCGCGGCCCCTGCTGCTCCCGACATGGGCGGCATGTATTGATAAGAGACACGGTTTTGGGAGCCGGTGCCGCTGGCACCGGCTCCCCTTTTGTTTTGAACGGAGGCAGGCATGGAAAACGTTGAGATAAGGCGGGCCGTCCCCGGGGACGAGCCGGTGATACTGGAATTCATCCGCGAACTGGCGGAGTATGAGCACATGTCGGACGAGGTCGTGGCGACGGAGGAGCTGCTGCACGACTGGCTCTTTGAAAAGCGCGCGGCGGAGGTGCTCTTCGCCGTGGAGGACGGGAAGGAGGTCGGCTTCGCGCTGTTTTTCGGGAACTTCTCGACCTTCCTGGGCCGCGGCGGCATCTATCTGGAGGACCTCTTCGTGAAAAAGGAGCACCGCGGTCACGGCTATGGCCGCGCGCTGCTGCGCGCCCTGGCGCGCCTGGCCCTGGAGCGCGGCTGCGGCCGCCTGGAGTGGGCCTGCCTCGACTGGAACAGGCCGAGCATAGACTTCTACCTCTCCCTCGGCGCCGCCCCCCAGAGCGAATGGACCACCTACCGCCTCACCGGCCCCACCCTCGAGGCCATGGCGAAATGAGAGCCGCCCCGGACAAAATGTCCGGGGCGGTTTTTTGCAGCCGCGGGGCGTTGACAGCTGGAAATCCGGTGGTAAAATGGCAGACAAAGGAGAGGTTGGAATGAAAAAGAAGTTTTACCGAAGATGGTGGTTCTGGCTCATCCTCGTGCTGCTCGTCATCGGCGCCATAGGCAGCTCCAGGGACGACGCCCGGGAGCCCGCGGAGAGCCCCGCGTCCATCGTGAGCGCCGAGCCCGAATCCACGCCCACCCCGACGCCTACGCCGACGCCTGAGCCCACTCCCACGCCCACTCCGACGCCGACACCTACTCCGACACCTGCCCCGACGCCCACGCCCGCGCAGGAGGTCTCCGGCGGCGGCTCGCCCGGCTCCGGCCAGTCTCAGTCCGGCAGCGTTTCCGGCGGCGGCTCCTCTGATGCTTCCGGCAGTGTGTCCGGCGGGATTTCGTCCTCCGGCGGCGGCACGTCCTCGGGTTCGTCCTCGGGCACTTCGTCCGGCGGCTCCAATGACGGCGGCAGTACCGGCAGCGGCGTGATGGTCTGGATACCGAACTCCGGCTCCAAATATCACAGCTACTCCGGCTGCAGCGGCATGGTCAACCCCACGCAGGTCACCAAAGAGCAGGCCATAGCCTGGGGCTACGAGGCCTGCAAAAAGTGCTGGTGACGCGGCTTGCCGCATCGGCGCGGCTGTGGTAAACTTGCGCTGATAACTTCTGCAAGGGGGAAGCGCCATGCTGGCCTACACATATGTCGAGCGCGGAAAGTTCGCGCTGCTCGAAAAGCCCAGGCCCGTGCTGCTCGACGGCCGGGACGCCATAGTCCGCGTCACGCTCGCGAGCATCTGCACCAGCGACCTGCACATAAAACACGGCTCCGTGCCGCGCGCCGTGCCCGGCGTCACGGTCGGGCACGAGATGGTGGGCGTCGTGGAGGCCGTGGGGCCCGACGTGCGCAAGGTCCGGCCCGGCGACAGGGTCACCGTGAACGTGGAGACCTTCTGCGGCGAGTGCTTCTTCTGCAAGAACGGCTGGGTCAACAACTGCACCGACCCCAACGGCGGCTGGGCGCTAGGCTGCCGCATAGACGGCGGCCAGGCCGAATACGTCCGCGTCCCCTACGCCGACTGCGGGCTTGACCGCATCCCCGACGGCGTCAGCGACGTGCAGGCCCTGCTCGTGGGCGACCTGCTGGCGACCGGCTACTGGGCGGCGGACATCTCCGAGGTGAGGCCCGGGGACACGGCGCTCATCATCGGCGCGGGGCCGACGGGGCTCTGCACGCTCGAGTGCCTGCTGCTCAAGGGCCCCGGCCGGGTCATAGTCTGCGAGGCGGACGCGGCGCGGCGGGACTTCGTGCGCCGGCACTGGCCGGAGGTGCTGGTGACCGGCCCGGAGGGGCTGCGGGACTTCGTGCTCGCCCACAGCGCCCACGGCGGGGCCGACGTGGTGCTCGAGGTCGCGGGCACGCCCGAGAGCTTCCGCATGGCCTGGGACTGCGCGCGGCCCAACGCCGTGGTTACCGTCGTGGCGCTCTACGACGGGCCGCAGGTCCTGCCCCTGCCGGACATGTACGGCAAGAACCTCATCTTCAAGACCGGCGGCGTGGACGGCTGCCGCTGCCGCGAGACGCTCGAGCTCATCGCCGAGGGCAGGCTGGACACCACGCCGCTCATCACGCACACCTATCCCCTGCGCGACATCGCCGCAGCCTACGAGCTCTTTGAAAACCGCCGCGACGGCGTCATCAAGGTCGCGGTCGACTGCAGGGTCTGAGCCATGTTCGACCTCGAAGTCTGGCTGGCGGACTATGTCCGCGTCATGCGCTCGGCCTTCGGCGGCCGGGTGCGCTTCATCGGCATACAGGGCAGCCGCGCCCGGGGCGAGGCGGCGGAGGGCAGCGACATAGACGTCGTGCTCATCCTCGATCGCCTGGACTTTGACGACCTGCGGCGCTGCCGCGAGGCGGCGGAGGCCCTGCCGCACAGGGAGCTGCTCTGCGGCTTCGTCTCCGGCGCGGACGAGCTGCGCGGCTGGGACAGGGGCGAGCTCTTCGGCTTTTACCACGACACCCGCCCCGTCCTCGGGCGGCTGGAGGAGCTCATACCCGTCCCCGGCGCCGGGGACGCGCGCCGCGCCGTGCACTCCGGCGCCTGCGGCATCTACCACGCCTGCGCGCACAACTATCTGCACGAGCGCGACGCCGGGCTGCTCGCCGCCCTGCTCAAGACCTCGCGCTTCGTCCTGCGCGCACGCTGCTTTTGCGAGACGGGGCGGTACTTTTCGAGCCTCGACGAGCTCGCGGAGCGGCTCACCGGCGCGGACCGGGCGGTGCTGGAGCTCTCACGCGGCGGCGCGGACTTTGAGGCGGCCTCGCGGGTGCTGTACGACTGGGCCCGGGGGCTCATAGAGGAATACGCAATATGACGAACGAGCCGGAGGCGCGCGCCTCCGGCTCGGTCTTTGCTCTTATTTGTCCGGCAGCCGCGCCATGAGGGCGTGGCCGTGCTCGCGCAGCCAGGCTCGGCGGGCCTGATAGTCCGGCAGCGTCAGGGCCACCTCGGCCCAGAAGCGCCCGGAGTGGTCCATGTGCCGCCGGTGGCAGAGCTCGTGGACGACGACGTAGTCGAGCACCTCAGGCGGGCAGAGCAGCAGCAGGCAGTTGAAGCTGAGGTCCCCCCTCGCCGAGCAGCTGCCCCAGCGCGTGCGCTGAAAGCGATAGCTGATGCGCCCATAGCTCACGCCGAGCCGCCCGGCGAAGTGCTCGACGCGCGCGGGGATGGTCTCTTTTGCGCGGCGGCGGAGCTCCTGCTGCTCCGCGTCCGTGAGCTTCGGCAGGTCCGCGGCCGCGGCGAGGCGGCGGCGCGCCCGGGCGAGGTGCTCCTCTATCCAGCTCTCGCGCTCGGAGAGGAAGCGCGCTATCTCGCGCTGCGGCAGTCTCAGCGGCGCGCGCACTATTACGCGCAGGTCGCGGCTTATCTCCACGGACAGCGTCCGCCGCCGGCTGCGTATTATCTCGGGCGTATAGTCCAAGCCGCCTCCCCCCTTCCGCGGCCATGATAAGCCCCCGCTCAGCGCCTGTCAAGTCAAAAGCCCCGCCCGGACGGGCGGGGCTTTTTCACTCTTTACCGGCCTGGTCGCGCTTGCGGAGGCGCTCGGCGCGGGCGAGGTTGTAGTTCATGGAGTAGTTGCGCAGGCACTCGTGGAGCATCAGCTCGGCCACGGCGGCGGCGCGCGCGGCGCCGGGGTCGTCCGCCGGGAGGGCCTTTTCTATGTCCGCGGCCCGGATGAGGCTCGCGGCCATGATGGCCTTGTCCTTCGCCAGAGCCGTCATCTCCGTCATCGCCTCGGCTATGTCCGCGGGCAGCTCCGGGTCCAGCGTGAAGCCCAGCTCGGTTATGATGTCCCGCCGGACGCCTATGCCCAGCCTTATGAACTCGTGCCCCGCCTCGTCGCGCATCACGCTCTCCGCGGCCGGGGCTTGCGGATACTCAGCCGCCATCTTTCGCTCCTCCTTGCTTCGGCTCCTGACACCGCTGCCTGTACTCTATCAGGCCGCCCATGTCCAGTATGCCTATGTATCTGCCCTGCAGGTCGATGAGCCCCAGGCCCTCCAGGTGGTGGAGCTCCTTGAGGCAGGTTATGCGGTTCATGAACAGCATGTCGGCCAGCTGGTTCTGCGTGACCTTCTCGTTGAGATATATCACGCCGCCCTGCACGTGGCTCCTGCGCGAGGCCATGACTATCAGCCAGTCGCTGACCAGCCAGCCGACGTTGTGGTTGGTGCTCTTGCGCAGGAGGTCCTGGCAGACCATGAGGTCGCGCGTGGACTGCGTCAGCACGGCGCGGGTGAAGTTGGCGTCGTTTTGCAGCAGCTTGCGCACCTTCTCCATGCTTATCGAGTACAGCGTGCTGGGCTCCCGCGCCTCGTAGCAAAAGGCGCAGGGCCGGTCGAAAACGGCGTAGCTGCACAGCAGCAGGTTGTTGCTGTTGTAAGCGTCGAATATCCGCCGGCGGCCCTTGACCGTCTCGTAGGCGATGACGTAGCCCTTTTCAAGGTAGTAGCAGGCGTCCACGTCCTCGCCCTGGGCGATGATTATCTCGCCCTTTTCAAACTCCAGCTGATATTTCTTCTTGCACAGCTTTCTGCACAGATAGCTCGCGTCGAGCTCCTTGTCCCTGCCGTCGAAGTAGCTGTCATTTCCCGAATACGTGCTTTTGGGCTCCATAGTCACACACCGCCAAGCCCCGTTCTGCGCCGTCTGCCGCGGAGCTTCATCAGGGGGTCGAATTTCTTGTGGTGGGCCCAGTCGAGCACGGTCTCGGCCCACTCGCGCAGCCGCGCCGCGGCCTCCGCCTCGGAGAGCTCGTCCAGGTCCAGGATCAGCGTGCCCTCGTCCGCCTCCAGGGCGGCGAGCATGCGCTCATACGCCTCGGCGTCCCCGGCGAGCTCGCGGGGGGCTATCGTGCCCACGAGGGGCAGGTCCTCGCCCAGCAGCTGACCGAGCTGCCCGGCGCAGTCCGCATCTGCCAGCTCCGGCCCCAGCACGGGGTCCAGCCAGCCCATGTCCTTTTCGCGTATCTCGGCGAGCACGCGCCCAAAGCGCGCCGCGCTGTCCGTGTCCGCCGCGCCCGCCACGTCGAAGGGCAGCACGGCCGAGGCCGCCTGGCAGGGCTCCACGAGGCCCTTCACCCGGCTGCCGTCCGCGCGCTCGAGCTCCACGAGCGCCCAGCCGCCGGAGATGACGCGCAGGTCCGAAAGAGCGCGGATGAGCAGAGCGGTCGCGCCGCTCTGCTCCTTTCCCTTTAAAAATGCGCGAAATTCCATGTCAGCCTCCCGAGATAGGCGCGCTGTGGAAGTTTTCCTTCATCCACTGCAGGTGCTTGACGTTCTCGTGTACCCGCTCGCACTCGTCGCTGCAGGTCTCGACCGCGGGGTCGGCGTTGTAGAACACCTTGCCGCAGACCGGGCAGGGCTTTATCGTCTTTTCCGCGAGCATCTTCTTGCAGGCGGACTCCAGCATGGTCTGCAGCGTCAGCGCGGCGAAGGGCTCCTCCACCATGCGGCCGTTGCGCGTGACCTGGGCGCGGTTGTAGAGCACGGCCAGCCAGTCGAGCCAGGCGCTGATGTTGGCGGCCTTCTCGCTGTACTCGCGGGAGAACACGCCGGCGTAGTTGTCCCCGGTGCGCCCCGTCGCGGCGAAGACGGCCTCGCTCATGTCCGCGCGCACGTCGGGCAGCGTGAGGTAGTTGTCCTCCTCCAGCGCGAGGCCCAGCAGCCCGAAGCGGCGGGCGAACTTCATGTTGCGGCCCATGACGTCGTGGTCGTCTAGGACGATGTTCATGAGCTCCGCCACGTTCCGCCCGAGCTTCACGGCCACGTCGTAGCACATGGGCACGGCGTTGGCGGCGGGCTTTATGCAGTCCATGCCGCGTTCGTCTTTCACTATATCATAGTCGCTGTATTTTATCCAATAGGTCGAATCCATTGAGAACCTCCAGTCACTTCCTGGACTGAGCCAGCTTTCCTTTCTCGCCCAGCTCGGGGATGAGCAGGCCCACGATGCCGCAGAGCACCAGGAACACATAGGCGGTGATGAAGACCACCGTGTAGTTGTTGCCGGCGGCGCTGGCGATTATGGTTGGCAGGGCGAAGGACATGATGCCGAGGGCGGTCTGGTTCATGCCCGCGGCGGTGCCGATGCTGTCGGGCTCGAAGTCGCCGGTCAGGGGCAGCAGCGGTATGCGCGTGAAGCTCACGCCCACGGAGCCGGAGCAGATCACGCCGCCTATGGCCATGAGCACATAGGTCCAGGCGCCTGTCGGGAGCAGGTAGCCCAGCAGGTAGAAGGCGCCGCCCACGATGCAGATGAAGGCGTAGGGGATGTTTATCTTCCCGAGCTTGCCTATGACCGCGCCGGAGATTATGCCGCCGAGGATGAGGCAGAAGTTGAGCACCGTGCCTATCGTGCTGGCCATCTCTATGGACGCGCCGCGCGCGGTGAAGGCCTGCGTTATGTACGTGTTGATGAGCAGCGAGGCGCCGACGGCGAAGCCGGTGCAGAACATGACCTTCCAGAGGTTCTTGCTCTTGAGCACCTTGGCGAAGCCGCCCTTGTTCGCCGCGGGGGCCGCGCCCTCGGGCATCGGAGCCGCCTCGGGCTCCTTGACGACGAGCACCCAGCCGACGAGCAGCACCGCGCCGAGTATGGCCACGCCGGTGAAGGCGGCCTCGAGGCTCGGATAGGCGTTGCCGGTGGCGAAGGCGAGTGTCGTGCCGAGTCCGCCCGCCGCGCCGAAGAAGCCCATGGCCAGCGGCATCTCCTCAGGCCGGAACACTATGCCGACCATCTTGGGCCCGACTATGGTTATCGGCAGCAGGAAGGTGCCGATGAGCACCGTCGCGAGCAGGAGCTCGATATAGGTGTGGGCAAAGATGCGCCAGACCATGCAGGCCACGGTCAGCGCCAGGGTCAGGGCGGTGAAAAGCTTCACGCCCTTCTTGTCCAGCACGCGGCCCACGATTATGCTCAAAAACGCGCCGGGCAGGCAGCCTATGGTCGAGATCGCGGCCAGCTCGCCCTCGTCGATGTTGAATTTGGAGAGCGTATCCAGCGCGCGGACAGCGAAGATCATGTTGGAATAGTAGAGAATGGCCGTGCCGAGCATCAGTATCGCCAGCACCGTCCACTTGTATGCACTGCTGCGTTTCATAAGATATCTACCCCATTTTCAGCTGTGAGCAGGCGGCAGAACCTTGCCGCCTGCTCAGAATGTGGTTTATTTACTTGCTGATGCCCTCCAGGAAGCGCTTGACCATGACGCGGACCTCCTGGATCTTGTACTCGTTGTTGCGGATGGGCAGGGCGCCCTCGACGGAGAGCTCCGCGGCCTTGGCGATGACCTCGTCGGTCAGCTCCTTGCCCGCGAGGTACTCCTCCACCTTGGTGAGCTCCACCGGCACGGGGGCGACGCCGCCGAGCACGAGGCGGATGTCCCTGCCGCCGGCCTTGTAGCTCGTGGCGAGGGACACTATGGCGAAGTCGAGGCTCTTGCGGATGCGGAACTTCTCGTAGTGGGTGATGGCCTCGGCGTCGGGCTTGACGACGATCTCCTTGACGATCTCGCCCGGCTCGAGCTGGTCCTTGGTGTCGAGGTGCTCGGTGAAGAACTCGGCGGCCTTTATCGTGCGCTTGGTGGTCACGATGTCGGCGTCGAGCAGCAGCAGCGCGGGGCTGATGTCGCTGGCGTTGACGCTGTAGCAGCCGCAGTTCATGCAGCGCCTGGCCTCGGCCTCGGCGGCCTCCTGGCTGATGGTCACCGTGTCCTCGCGCTCGAGGTTGCGCTCCTCGACCGGGATGGAGATGTCCTTCACGCCCCGGTGCAGCTCGGAGAAGCTCGGGTCGAACTTCAGGAAGCCGTCGTGCTTGTACACGGGCTTTGCGATGCCGACGCTCTCGTTCATCGCCTCGGCAGCGTTGCGGCCCTGGCGGATGGCAGAGATGACCGTGCTCGGGCCGGAGACGATGTCGCCGCCGGCGTACACGCCCTTGTGGCTCGTGGCCTGGCTCTCCTCATCGACCACCAGGCGGCCCCTCGCGCTCGCGTAGTCGCCGAGGAAGCTCAGGTCGACCTGCTGGCCGGCCGCCATCAGCACGCTGTCCGCGTTCACGATGGTCGTCTCGTCCTCGTCGTAGTGCAGCACCAGCTTGCCCTTCTCGTCGCGAGTGTAGAACGTGCGCTTGAGCTCCATGCCCGTGACCTGGCCGTCCTTGTACAGCGCGCGCTTCACGCCCCACTGAGGCATGATCTGCACGCCTTCCTCCTTGGCGCGCTCGATCTCCTCGCGGGAGGCCGTCAGCTCGTTCTCGGGCTTGCGGAAGATGAGCGTCACGCTCTTCGCACCCAGGCGCTTCGCCGTCACCGCAACGTCCATCGCGACGTTGCCGCCGCCGATGACGATGACGTTCTCGCGCTTTTTCTTGTTCATCCACTTGTTGACCTCGACCAGGAACTCCAGGCCGAACTCCGTGAACTCCTCGCCGTCGAAGCCCAGCACCGGGCGCTTCCACGCGCCGGTGGCGTAGAACACCTTGTCGAAGCGGCGCTCCAGGCTCTCCGCGTCAAAGTCGCGGCCCAGCTCCTTGCCCATCTCGAAGTCCACGCCCATGCCCTTGATGGCCTCGGCGACCTCGTCGACGTAGTGCTTGGGCAGGCGGTAGTTCGGGATGGCGTACTGCAGCATGCCGCCGGCCTTCTCCATCTTGTCGTACACGGTGACGCTGTGGCCCGCCTTGCGCAGGTAGTACGCCGCGGTGAGGCCCGCGGGGCCCGCGCCGACGACGGCGACGTTGACGCCCGTCTCCTTCTCGGGGGACTTGTAGTAGACGTCCTTGTGCTGCATGGCGTAGTCGCCCAGCGCGCGCTCGACGGTGTGGATGCTCACGCAGTCGTCGGCGTTCTTGATGTCCTCGGTGGCCATGACCGTCATGCGGTTGCAGTGGTTCTCGCACAGGTGCGCGCAGACGCGGCTGGTGATGGTGGGCATCGGGTTCACGCGGTAGAAGATCTCAGCCGCCGCGGCCCAGTCGCCGGCTCTCAACTTTTCCATATACGAGCCGATATCCGTGTTGTTGGGGCAGCCTCCCGAGCAGCCGACGGGGCTTCCTACCTTCATGCCGCCGAAGATGCTGTGATACCTGCTGTCACCCTTCAACGCGTAGCACTCGGCGCCGCCCTTGCGCGCGCAGTCGAGCCTGCCGCCTATCTCGTTGGGGTAGCGGTAGAACCAGCAGCGCACGTCCTGGCAGATGTTGCCTCCGATGGTGCCGATGCCGCGCACGAGCGGCGTGGCGACGGAGTGCGCCGCCTCGGCGAGGGCGGGGACGGCGGAGGCCACGGTCTCGCTCTCGGTGAGCTCGGCGAGGGAGGTCATGGCGCCGACCTTGAGCTTGCCGTCCTCAACGGCCACGCCCTTGAGCTCCGGGATGTCGCGGAGGGAGACGACCTTTTTTGGATATCTGGGCAGGATGTCCTGCTTGAGTTCGCCGAGCAGGTCGCTGCCGCCGGCCATGTATACGGCGCCGTTTTCCATCTCGCCGGAGGCCTCGGCGCAGGTCTGGGGGCGAACATAATCAAATCTCTTCATCTTATTTCTCCTTCCCTCAAATCTTGCCGAGCGCCTTGAGTATCACGTCCGGCGTGGCCGGATAGGTGGCGACCTGGACGCCGATGGCGTTGGAGATGGCCTGCATGGTGGCGCTGGCCGCGGCCGCGCCCGCTATCTCGCCGACGCCCGTGGCCTTGAACTGGAAGGTGTCGAACTTGCTCTCCATGAAGCAGGTCTCGTACTTCGGGAACTCGTTGAAGGGGCGCCACTTGTACTCTATCATGTCGTAGGTCATCGTGCGGCCCGTGCCGGGGTCGATGATGTGCTCCTCGAAGGTGGCGGTGTCGAGCGAGGCGGAGCCTATGCCGCCCTGGGCCTGCATCTCGAGGCCGGAGGGGTCGATGACCTGGCCGCAGTCCGTGCCGCCGAGCATGTTGAGAACGTCCACCTTGCCGGTCTCGCGGTCCACCTGGACCTCGAGGAACACGATGAACATGTTCGGCGTCGAGAAGTTCTCGAGGTGCTGGCCGTAGCCCGTGAGGGTGAGGTCCTGGGGGATGAGCTTCTTCCAGGTAACGAACTTGCCCGGGCGGGCGAGGGTGGCGACGCCGTACTCGGTGAGGTACATGCTGTCCTCGGCGACCTCGAGGTAGGGCTTTGCGAGCTCGAAGAGCTTGTGCCTGGCGTCCTCGGTGGCGCTGGAGACGGCGTGGCCGTAGGTGATGGTGCCGCGGGAGCCGCAGAGGCCGAAGCCGGTCGGGTTTATCATCGTGTCTCCCGGGGTTATCTCCACGCGCTCATAGGGCACGTTCATTATCTCGGCGACCATCTTGACGATGTTGCTGCGCTGGCCCATGCCGGACTCGGTGATGTTGGTCTGCAGCACGATGTGGGCCTTGTCACCGATGAGGTCGGGCACTACGCGGACATAGGCCTCGGTGTTGTCCTCGCCGATGTCGGCGTTGCCGATTATGCCGCAGCCGACGCCGCGGACAAAGCGGCCGTCCTCGCTCTCCCAGGTGGGCACGCCCCAGCCCTTCCACTTGTCCTTCCAGCCGAACTTCTCAGCCGCAGCCTCGATGGCCTTGACGTAGTTGACGGAGTGCGCCTGCCACTGGCGGCCGTCGCGCCAGGTGTAGACGTCGCCCTCGCCGACGTAGTTCTTCTTGTAGCACTCGACGGGGTCGAAGCCGCCCGCGCGCATGGTGCGGCCTATGAGCAGCGAGAGGCAGGAGTTGAGCTCCTGGCCGCCGTAGCCGCGGACGATGCCGGCGGGCTGCTTGTTCGTTACGACGAGGTTGGTGTCGAGGTCCCAGTTGGGGCACTTGCACATGACGAGCTGAGCCTCGCCGATGCCGACGCCTATCTGGCCCTGGGTGGCGTTGCTCAGGCAGCCGGTGTCGACCGTCCACTCGGCCTTGACGGCCCTGACGACGCCGTCGGCGTCCATGCCTATCTTCGCGTGGACCTGGCTGCCGAGGCGGGTCTCGAAGCAGCACATCTGCTCGGCCTTGGTCTGGTAGAACTTCACGGGGCGGCCGGTCTTCATGGACAGCACCGCTGCGGAGGAGACGATGGCGACCTGGCTCTGCTTGTTGCCGTAGGAGCCGCCGACGTTGAAGGTGTGGATGTCCATGTTGCAGTCCGTGATGACGGAGGCGTTGGTGACCTTGCAGATGTAGCCGGACTGCGTGTCGCACCAGACGGTGAAGTCGCGGCCGCCCTCCCAGCGGACTATGGCTCCGGGGGGCTCCGGAGAGGCCGGGGCGGCCATCTTGGAAAACTCGACCGTGTCCTCGGCTATGTAGGCGCACTCCTCAAAGCCCTTCTCGGGGTCGCCCTTGACGAGGTGCCAGAACGGGCCGTCCTTCTGGAAGGGCGGATAGCCCGGGGTGACGATGTTGTTCTTGAACATGTCGGGATAGAGCTGCGGGGCGCCGTCCTTGATGGCCTCTATGCCGCTGGTGACGGCGGGCAGGACCTCATACTCGACCTCGATGAGCTCGATGGCCTCGTCGGCTATCTCGCGGGTCTCCGCCGCGACGAGGGCGACGGGGTCGCCTACGTAGAGCACCGTCTCGCCCAGGATGGGCTTCATCGGCGGCCAGCCCATGAGCCAGCTCTGGTCGATGTCCTTGTAGGTCAGCACGGCGGCGACGCCGTTGAGCTTCTTTGCCTTCTCGACGTTGATGCTCTTTATCCTCGCGTGGGCGTGGGGGCTGCGCTTGGCGCGGCCTATGAGCATCCTCGGCAGGGTGAAGTCGTCGAGGAAGGTGCATTTGCCGGTGACTATCTCGCGTGCGTCCTTGCGCGGGACGTTCACGCGGCCTACGTAGCGGTAGTTTTCCTGGGAATAGTTCTCGTTACCGAAGTGATTCATCTTCTGCCCTCCCATTTCTCGTCGAGCTCCACGCCGCGGCCCGCGACGGAGGCTATGGCCTCAAAGACGTGGTATTGGCTTATGCAGCGGCAGTAGTTGCCGGAGAGCGCGTCGCGCACCTCCTCCTCGCTGGGGTTGGGGTTCTTGTCCAGCAGCGCCGTGGCCGTCATGATGATGCCCGGCGTGCAGAAGCCGCACTGGAAGGCGTTGTAGTCAAGGAACGCCTGCTGGACCTTGGAGAGCTCGCCCGTCTCGGGGTCGGCGAGGCCCTCGAGGGTGGTTATCTCCGCCCCGTCGCAGTCGGCGGTGAGCAGCATGCACGAGGGCACGGCGTCGCCGTCCTTGATAACGGTGCAGCAGCCGCAGGCGCCCTCGTCGCAGGCGCGCTTTGCGCCGGTGAGGCCCAGCCTGTCGCGCAGCGTCTCCAGCAGCGTCTCGCTGTACGGCACCTGGCCGAAGGCGTCGCCCATCGAGAACACGCGCTTCACGCCGTTGACCGTCAATGTGGTGGTTTCCACGCCCATTTGTATTCCTCCTTGCTTTTTAAAGGCCCGGGCGGATGCCCTCCGCCCTCCTGAGGCCATGATAAGGCAGTGGAACTTTCCCTTCAACGGCATATGTAGCCCAGACTACATTAAAAGTTTATTTTTTGACGATATCCCTGATATTCCCGGTCCACGGCGCAAAAACCCCGCCGGGGCTGCTCCGGCGGGGCTTGGCAAATATTCTGTTGGCGTCAGATGGATGTGACCTCCACTCCGAAGGGCCCGAGCTCCCGGCCCAGGGCGGTCACGGGGCGGGCGTTGTGGTTCATGAGTATGCGCACGCGGCGCTCGCCCTCTCCCCTCACGGCGCACTCCACGCCCTCGGGCAGTTCCAGGCGCTCGAGCACCGCGCGGCTCATCAGCTCGCCGAAGAGCGCGTCCAGCACGGCGGCGTCGGGGACGGTGCCGAGGTAATATGCCGCGCCGAGGCCGTAGTCGCAGCGGGTCACGGCGGCGTACTGGCGGTAAAACTCGTCGTCGTAGCGCCAGAGCACGTGCGCGCCATCGGGGACTATCATGTCCCGGAACACCCCGGCCGTGCCGCGGCCGCTCTCGCCCGCGAGGGGGACGGCGTCCGGCTCCTGCAGGCTCTCGGTCTCGACGACGCACAGGCCCAGTATGTCCGTGAGGTCCACGGGAAGGCACTTGCCGAAGACGAGGTTGTTGTCGCAGTCCTTCACGGCGGTGCGGAAGGTCACGAGCGCTACGCCGCCGGAGGCGACATAGGCCTTCAGCCGCGCGGTGAAGTCCGGGTCGGTAACGGCCATGTTGGGGACGATGACCAGCTTGTAGCCCGAAAAGTCCCTCGAGGCGGGGATGACGTCCACGCCCACGCCGCTGCGGTGGAGGATGCCGTGCAGGCGCTTCATCTCCCGCTCCGGCTCCAGCAGCAGGCTCTGGCGCTGGATGCGGAAGGAGGCGAGGGAGTCATAGTCGTAGAGTATCGCCGCTTCGGTCCTCACAGGCGCGGAGAGGGCGGTCTCGAACTGCTTTGCCTCGGAGAAGAAACTCTGCGCCTCGAAAAAGCGGCGTCGCGGGACGTTGTCCGGGTCCAGCAGGCCGCAGCAGAACTGCTCCGCCCCCTTGGCCGCGCCGCGGTATCGGAAATACAGCAGCCCGTCGCAGCCGTGGGCCATGGCCTGCCAGCTCCAGAGCTTTGCCTGGCCCGGGCGGGGCAGGCAGCCCGTGATATTGTGGCCCTGCGCGCCCATGATGGCCTCGGTCATCCAGAAGTTTTCGCCCTTTAGGCCGCGGATGTAGTCGAGGCCGAAGGCTATCTCCTCAGGCGGCAGAGGCTCCCTCTGCCCGCCCCAGACGGGGTAGTTGTTGTAGGCCGCCTTGTCCAGCAGCGCCGAGACGGCGGCGTAGTCCACGCTCTTGGTGAGGCCCCCGCCGGGGAAGTCGTGGATGATACAGGCCTCCGGGATGATGCGGCGGAGGATTTCGCACTGCTCCTCGGCGAAGGCGCGGATGTTCTCTCCGCAAAAGCGCTCCCAGTCGAGCCTCAGCGCGGGGTTTTGGGCGGCAATGGTCGGCGCGGGCATGGGTATCTCGTCAAAGGAGTTGTACTCCTGACCCCAGAAGGCCGTGCCGTAGGCGCTGTTTAGCGCCGAGACGTCGCCGCCGAATTTTCGTGAGAGCCAGCCCTGGAATTTGCGTCGGCAGCGGGGACACCAGCACTTGTCGCTGCCCTCGTGGCCGAGCTCGTTGTCTATCTGCCAGGCGACAATGTTTCGCTCGCCGCGGTAGTGCTCGGCGAGGGCGGTGACTATGGCGCGGCAGCGCTCGAGATAGGGCTCGCTGCTGTAGCAGGCCACATGCCTCCCGCCGTAGGCCCTAGGCGCGCCGGTCTCGGACTGCGAGAGGATGTCCAGGTGCGCGTGAGCCAGCCACGCGGGCGGGGCGGCGGTGGGCGTGCCGAAGATGACGGAGGGCCCCCTCTTCCCCGCCGCGGCTATGACGCGGTCGAAGAATGAGAAGTCGTATCTCCCCTCCTCCGGCTCCATAAGGTGCCAGGCGAACTCGCCTATGCGTATCACATTGCAGCCGAGCTCCACTATGCGGTCCAGGTCCTCTTCCAGCATCCCGGGCTCCCACTGCTCGGGATAGTAGTCCACGCCAAAGTACATGGCTCCCGCCTCCTTTTGCCCACATGATATCAAGTCCCGCCCTCCCTGTCCAGCGCAAGGCGCAAAAAACCGGCCCCGCAATCACGGAGCCGGTTTGCAGATGTTCAGTCCTCGACCTGCGTCGGGTAAACTATGGTGCCCGTTCCTATGCCGCTCATCACTGTGATGTGTGCGCAGGTCTATGAGCCCGGGCAGCATGGCGCCGGAGAAGTTCATAATCTACTTGCAGTCGCCGCCTGCAAGGAAGTCGATTCCCTTGAGGCACTTCATGCGGAAGAAGAAGTAGTAGACAAGGCGCTGCTCGCACAGGGCCATATCCCCGGTATATTCAGCAGGTGGTATGTTGATGAACTTCGTTATACACAACTACACCGTGTCTGGCAAGCCGCACGAGGGCATATCTTCCGAGCGCCCGGTATCTACCCGCGTTGCATATCCAGTTCCCCGCTGAGAAGCCGCTCTCTCAGTGAGAGCACACGCTGATGTATGGCCGCTATTGTCTCGCGGAAGGCCGCGCCTCCCCTGTCCGTCGGGTCCTCCAGGCCCCAGTCCTCGCGGTGACGGCAGGGCAGGTGCGGACAGTTCACGTTGCAGCCCATGGTCACCACGATGTCCACCGGCGGCAGCTCGGTTATGAGCTTGCTGCGCTGCGTGAGTTCCATGTCCACGCCGTAGAGCTCACGCATGAGCCGCACCGCGTCCTGATTTATGCGCGGCACCGTCTCCGTCCCGCCGGAGCAGCTCTCGAAGGCGTCGGCCGCCAGGAGCTTCCCCAGCGCCTCGGCTATCTGGCTCCGGCAGGAGTTGTGCACGCAGACAAAGGCCACCCTGGGGCGGCGGCTCATTCCACTCCCCTGGCCTTGGCTATCACGGCGCGGGCCTCGTCCTTGGTCAGCGCCTTGCCGTAGGACACCACCTTGCCGTCCACTACGAGGGCGGGCGTGCTCATTACGCCGTAGGCCGCGATGCTGGCAAAGTCCGTGACATGTTCGACCTCATCCGTCATGCCGAGCTCGGCCAGCGCCTCCTTTGCAGAGGCCTCGGTCGCGCGGCACTTGGGGCAGCCCGCGCCCAGGACCTTTATGCCCGGCGCAGCCTTGGCGCTCTCCGCGCGGGCCATGTTCTCGCCGCTGACGCTCTCCGAGCAGCAGCAGCTGTGTGATCCATCCTTTTTCTTGCCGAAAAGACCCATGATTGATTCCTCCTATTTTTTATTTATATCAAAATGCCCTGTAATGCGTTAAAGAGATAGCCAACAGCGATTATGCCCGCCACGCAGATGCCTATGAACAGTCCCAGGAGCTTCGGCTTCACCGCCTTGCGCAGCATGATGAGCGAGGGCAGCGACAGCGTGGTCACCGCCATCATGAATGCCAGCACCGTGCCGAGCTGCGCGCCCTTTGCGAGCAGCGCCTCTGCCACGGGGATGGTGCCGAAGATGTCCGCGTATATCGGCACACCGACTATCGTGGCCAGCACGACGCCGAAGGGGTTGTCGCTGCCGAGCACCGTCTCGATCCAGCTCTGGGGTATCCAGTTGTGGATGACCGCGCCGATGCCAACGCCGACGAGGATATAGGGAAAAACCTTTTTGAAGGTGCCGAGCATCTGCTCCTTGGCGTACTGCGCCCGCTCTCTGGGCGTCAGGCTCGGCGAGTCTATGTCCGCGCCCGTGGCCGAGAGGACGAAGCCTTCGACGTACTTTTCCATGTGCAGCCGCTCGATGACCGTGCCGCCTATGACCGCGATTACCAGCCCGAGCAGCACGTACACAGCCGCGACCTTTGCGCCGAAGATGCTCATCAGCAGCACCAGACTGCCGAGATCCACCATCGGCGACGAGATGAGGAACGAGAACGTCACGCCCAGGGGCAGTCCCGCGCTGGTGAAGCCGATGAACAGCGGTATCGACGAGCAGGAGCAAAACGGCGTCACCGTCCCGAGCAGCGCCGAGATGATGTTCGCCCAGATGCCGCGGAAGCGCCCGAGTATCTTGCGGCTGCGCTCCGGCGGAAAGTAGCTCTGTATGTAGGAGATGATGAAGATAAGCACGCAGAGCAGCACGCATATCTTCACCACGTCGTAGAGGAAAAACTGCACGCTGCCGCCGACGCGCCCGTCCACGTCCAGCCCCAGCGCCTCAAGTCCCGCGCCGATAAGCCCGTTGAGCCACTTCATGCCGAGCAGCTGATCCTGTATGAAGGTCCACACACCCATGTGTCCGCCCCGCTTTCCAAGTTATATCAAGAATTTTTGATGTGTTCCGCCAAGCAAACGCCATTCCCGCGGGAATGGCGTGCTATTTTCCGCAGCAGCAAGCATCCTGCTCCGCTGTGGGGGTGGTGAGCGCTTTCAGCAGCTCCACCGCGCGCTCGCGGCCCTCGCCGCTGAGGCGGTAGTGGGTCCACTTCCCCTCCTGACGGCTGACCACCAGGCCGGAGTCGCAGAGGATCTTCATGTGGTAGGAGAGGCCGGACTGCGTCAGATCCATGGGCTCCAGCAGCACGCAGGCGCACTTTTCGCCGCTCCTGAGCTGCTCGAGTATTGCCAGCCGCTTCGGGTCGCACAGCGCCTTGAACACCCTCGCCTGCTCCTGATACGTCCCGTCCACGCTCTCACCTCACATCAAATAATTTTGATGCGTTCATTATAGCACCGTCTGCGTCGATGTCAAGGGGCAATTTCGGTTGACAGCGGGGCGGTGCCGCTGCTATATTTGTTTCTTAGATGACACTGTGTTGGGAGATGAGCGCATATGCTGCAATACACAAAGGACGCCTCGCTCGCGGGGGTGGACATCCCCTTCGGCATCGTGGAGGTGAGCTATCCCGAGCCGGAGCTCTGGCGCCGAGAGGAGTTCTACGCCCTCGCCGCGAACGAGCTCGCCGCGGCGCGCGAGGCCTCCGAGCCCTATGAGCGCAAGGCCGTATTCGGGGAGAACCCGTATTTCCGCTTCTTCAAGAAGTTCAAAAAGACCTTCCCCATCGTGCTGCAATTCGAATCCGCCGTCATACGCGGCGCGGGCATACCCGGCGAGAACCCCGTGACGGACGTGCCTTATCTGCTGGAGCTCACGTCCCACGTCCTCTCCGGCACGCACGACATCGACCACATCGTGGGCGGCGTGGAGCTGTATCTGAGCTCGGAGCGCACGGACTTCCCCGGCATGCGCGGCTTTGAAGTGCACACCTACCCCGGCGACTTCTGCGCCCGGGACGGCGAGGGCATCATCTTCAGCGAGATCGCCGGCGCGGACGGCCGCACCTTCGCCCGGCCCGAGAGCCGCAGGGTCTTTTACCCCATCTTCGGCACCCCCGGACTGCCGGTGGAGGTCATCGAGCGCTCGATAGACTCCCTCCGCCGCTACGTCGGCGTCCTGCCCCCTGAGGCCGTCTTTGAGAGCGAGATACTATAAGAGCATAATGCAAGCCCCCGGGATGCCTTTAGTACCGTCATACCGGGGGATTTTTGCGCTTTGCTCCGTCAGGCTCTGAGCCTTCTGGTGCTTTTTCCCACTATAAGGCTCGGCAATGTCGTGAAGCTCTGCACGCGCAGCTCGGGCTTTTTCAGCTCCTGGAGGAGCTGCTTTGCGGCGGCGCGGCCCATGTCTCGGACGTCTATCTGCACCAGCGTCGGCTCAGGGTTTATCAGGCCGCTGTATGGGTAGCGGTCGAAGGTGATGAGCTGTATGTCGTCCGGTATCCTCACACCCAGCTCATGCGCAGTCACGGCAAAGGCGTAGGCGAGCAGGTTGCTGCTGCACACCACGGCCTCGGGCCTCTCTCCGGGGGCGAGCAGCTCCGCCGCGGCGGCGCGTCCGGCCCGGAGCGAGCCGTCCGTATGCTTGACCCAGCAGTCCCGGTATCCGCAGCCATACTCCGCCGCGGCCGAGCGGAAGCCTATGAAGCGCTCGTTGGAGATGTCGTCCGTCTCCAGCGCGCCGAGGAAGGCTATGTCCCTGCATCCGCACTCAAGCAGGTGCTCGAACGCGATGCGCCCGCCGAGGGCGTTGTCGGTGTCGACCCAGTTTATCCGCGTGTCGCTCGGGTGGCCGATGACTATGTGCGTGAACTTCCTCGTGACCAGGAACTGATGTATGGGCCTGTTCAGCGCGCCGCCGTGTACGATGATGCCGTCAGCGGCACGCGAGAGCATGATCTGCTCAACGTCCGTGAGCGTCGCGTCCAGCAGCATGAGGCTGTACCCCTTTGCGCACAGCGCCTCCTGGATGCCGCACATGATGTCGAAAAGGTGCGGGGACGTGTAGGGCTCGAACTCGTCCAGCTTCGCCAGAAAGGCTATGCAGCGCGCGCTTTTGCGGGCCAGCCCGGCGGCGCGGCTGTTCGGGGCGTAATCCAGCCGCCGCATTACCTCCTTGACCCTGAGCGTGGTCGCCTCGGATATGCCGGGCATATCGTTTATGACCTTGCTCACGGTGGATATGCTAACTCCTGCCTCGCGGGCGACGTCTTTTATAGTTACCGGCATCGCGATCCCTCCTCGGCAATATAGTATAACGTTTTCACAAATAAATCAAGAGAAATATCTCCCTTTCTATTGACTCACACAAATATTCTGTTTATACTTCCTATCAAGAGATGCGTTTTGACCAAATTTGATCCGCATTGCAGGTGTAAACCCAGTAAAACGTTTTACTATTTTGAATCAGAACGGAGGATGAAAAATGAAGAAACTCTTGGCCATACTGCTCAGCGCTCTGCTGCTGATGACGCTGCTTGCGGCCTGCGGCACGACGGACGAGCCGGCTGCGGACAGTCCCGCGCCCGTCTCCGAGGTGCCGGAGTCGGAGGCCCCGGTAGAATCGGCCGAGCCGGTCGAGCTCACTATCTGGCACGACAACGACGAGAACCTCATGCAGGCCATGGCCGACGCCGCGAACGCCCTCCTCGAGGGCACGGGCGTGAGCGTGACCTTTGAAAAGCGCACCGGCCTCTCTGACCAGCTCAAGCTCTACGGCGGCGACGCGGCCAACGGCCCCGACATGTACCTCTGGGCGCACGACAGCCTCGGAACTTTCGTCGCGATGGACATTCTCGAGCCGCTCACCGACCTCGTGGACGAGAGCGTCTTAGCCGACGACCTGCCGCTGACGGTCGAGGCAGGCCAGATAGGCGGTACGCAGTACCTGCTGCCCGTGTATTTTGAGACGCTGCTCTTCCTCTACAACAAGGACCTCTGGCAGGGCGACATTCCCGCCACGACGGAGGAGCTCTATGAGTACATGGTGGCCAACACAGATACCGCCTCCGGCACCTATGCCGTAGTCAACCAGCACTCCACGTCATACAACGTCTCCCCGTTCATAAACGGCTTCGGCGGATACATACTCGATGCCGACGGCAACCCTGGGCTCAATGACCCGAAGACCATCGAGGCCGTGGAGTACAACCAGAAATTCGCCGCACTTGAGGCCGACGGGGACTACAACACCGTCACCACCCTCTTCAACGAGGGCAAGGCCGCGGCCATCATAGGCGGACCGTGGCTCGTTTCCGGGATACGCGCCGCCGGCATCGACCTCGGCGTGGCCTCCCTCTCCGACATGACGCTGCCCAACGGCAATCCTCTGGCACCCTTCTCCGGTGTGCAGGGCATCGGCGTCATGAAGGTCGCGGCAGAGGCCAAGGGCGACGCAATCGCGCTGGCGCTCAAGGCCCTCGCTTCGCCCGAGGTCGGCATCGCGCTGGCCAAGACCGGCGGCTGCGCCCCGGCCAACTCCCTCTCCTACGACGACCCGGACGTCGCCTCCGACGAGATAATCTCGGCCATCGAGCACACGGCGGATACCGCCCAGCCCATGCCGAACGCCGCGGAGATGAACGTGATGTGGGGTCCTGTGGACAGCATGCTCGCCGCCGTGAACAAGAACGGTCAGGACGTTGCCTCTGCCGCAGAGGAAGCCCAGGCCGCGGCATTGCAGGCCATAGCGGATATGCAGTGATATCATAATACTTGCTTCAGGGGCGGCGGATTCGCCGCCCCCCTTTTGGAGGCCTTGCCATGAGCCTTAGACGCAAATTGAAACCCTGGCGCTGGTGCGCCCCGGCGGTGATTTTGATTCTGGTCATCATCGTCTTCCCCATCGCCTATACCGGGTATGTCTCGCTCACGAACATGAACCTGTACCACTGGCAGGACTACGAGGTCATAGGGCTTGGGAACTACGCCCGCGCGCTCTTCAAGTTCGACTCCGGCTTTCTCTCCGCGCTCGGGACGACGATACTCTGGACCGTCCTCAACATGGTTATCCAGCTGGCGTTCGGCTTCCTGATAGCTCTGGGCCTCAACGCGCCCAGGCTGAAGCTCAGCCGCCTGTACAAGACGCTGCTGATGGTGCCCTGGGCCATGCCGGCATATATCTCCATTCTGCTCTGGCGAGTGGGCATGTTCAACACCGAGCTGGGGCTTTTGAACAAGTGGCTCACCGCGCTGGGCTTTGCAAAGGTGGACTTCCTCGCGAACAACGGCATCGCCTTCATCTCCTGCATGGCGCTCAACCTCTGGATGGCCCTGCCGTTTATGATCTCCACCATAGACGGCGCGCTGCAAAGCGTGGACCGCAGCCTCTACGAGAGCGCCCGGCTCGACGGCGCCGGTTTCTGGATGCAGACCTGGAAGATAACCATACCCAGCATCCGCCCGGTCATCGCCCCCGCGGCGGTGATGACGGCCTTCATCACCTTCAAGCAGTTCGACATCATCTATCTTCTCACGCAGCAGCGCGGCTACATGACCGGAGCCACGCTGAACACGGTGATCACCTACGTGCACCAGAACGCCTTTGCGGCGAATAACTACGGCCTCTCGAGCGCGGTGAGTATGCTGCTCTTTGTGATAATAATCATCTTCTCATTCGCCACGAACCGGAGCCTGAGGGAGGACTGAGCATGAGGCGCAAGACCAAAGAACACATAGGATACGCCGCGCTGAATGCGGCCTTCATCATACTCTGCCTGGTCACCCTGGTGCCGATTTTCTACGCCCTGAGCGTGTCCTTTTCCGGGGCGGGCAGCACGCTCTCGGGGGATTTCAGCTTCATCCCCGAGGACCCCTCGCTGGAAAACTACCGGGCCATCCTCTTCGACGAGCCCTTTCTGCTCTGGCTAAAGAATTCTCTGCTGCTCAGCGTCGGGACGGTCGCCATAGCCATGCTCTGCGCCGTCACGGCCGCCTACGCCTGCTCGCGCTGGCGTTTCAGAGGGCGGCGGCCGCTGCTGAAGGCGCTGCTAGTGCTCAACGCCTTTCCGCAGGTGCTCTCGCTCTTCGCCTACTACCGAATACTCCGCCTGAGCGGGCTGCTCAATTCCCACGCCGGTCTGATGCTCATTTACGCCGGCAGCATGTGCGTTTTCGGCGTCTGGAACATGAAGGGCTATTTCGACACCATACCCGTGGAGATAGAGGAGGCGTCGAAGATAGACGGCGCGAACGACGCGCAGATGATATGGCGCATCGTGCTGCCTCTGGCGAAGCCGGCCATCGTCGTCACCTGCGTGATGGTGCTGATAACCGTCTGGAACGAATACCTCTTCGCCGCGACCTTCCTGCTTGACAGCGACTACTACTCACTCGCGGCGGGCCTTTACCAGCTCCAGAGCAACGACTATACGCGCTCCTGGCCGCTCTTCACAGCGGCAAGCATACTGGCGTCGCTCCCGCTGCTGGTGATCTTCTTCAAGATCCAAAAATACATGGTCTCCGGCCTCACCGCCGGCGGCGTGAAAGGATAAGCATGATAAAGGACGCGATATTTCACCGGCCAATGAGCGAATACGCCTTCGGCCTCGACGAGGACACCACGGTATTCAGGCTGCGCTGCGCAAGAGGCGACCTGGAGCGCTGCACGCTCTGGTATGGCGACACCTCGAGCCCTGAGACGCCCGTGCCGGTCTATCCGGCGGAGATGAGACTCGTGTTCCGCGGCGAGAACTGCGACTGGTGGGAGGCCGAGCTGCGCGGAGTGTTCCACCGGCTCTATTACTATTTCGAGCTGGTGGGCGACGAGCGGCTCTATTACTCCGGCGAGGTCTTTTTCAGCGAGCCCAGCAAGGAGCGCTCTGAATACTTCAAGTTCCCCTTCAACCACCGCGCGGACATCGCCCGCGTCCCTGAATGGGCGCTGGACGCCGTCGTATATAACATCTTCCCGGACAGCTTCGCCAGCTCCCGCCGGAGCATCACCGGCTGCGGTACGGAAAAGCGCGTCAGCGGCGCGCTCTCCCGCTCCCGCCTCGGCGGGACCATACGCGGTATATGTGAAAACCTCGACTACATATCCGGGCTCGGGGCCAACTGCATCTACCTCAACCCCATCTTCGCCGCCGGGCAGTATCACAAATACGACACCATAGACTACCTGCACATAGACCCCTGTCTGGGCACCGACGCCGATTTCCGCCAGCTCGTTGAGGAGTGCCACGCGCGCGGCATGCGCGTTATACTCGACGGGGTGTTCAACCACTGCGGCGCGCAGTTTTTCGCCTTCCGCGACGTGCTGGAAAAGCAGCGAGAGAGCCGGTACGCGGACTGGTTCTACCGGCTGCAATTTCCCGTTACCTATCCCGAAGCGGGCGAGCGGCCGAATTATGAGTGCTTCTGCTATGAGCGGCTCATGCCTAAGCTGGACACGTCGAACGATGAGGTGCGCGACTACCTCTGCGGCGTCGGCGAGTATTGGCTGCGCGAATTCGATGCGGACGGGTGGCGGCTGGACGTGGCCGACGAGCCGAACGACGGCTTCTGGCGGGAGTTTCGCCGCCGCTGCAAGGCCGTCAAGAGCGACGCGCTGCTCATAGGCGAGGTCTGGGGCGGCGCGAGGCACTGGCTGGCCGGAGACATGCTCGACTCCACCATGAACTACGATTTCCGCAGCCATTGCCGGCATTTTTTCGCAGAGGGCAGCATAGACGCACGCACCTTCGCCGGGCGTTGTGCAGATATGCTCATGCGCTATAAGAGGCAGATCACCGCCGCGCAGCTCAATTTGCTCGACAGCCACGATACCAGCCGCTTCCTCGACATCTGCGGCGGCGAAAAGCGCCGCCTGGCGCTGGCGGTCGTGTTCATGTGCTGCTTTCCCGGCATGCCGTGCGTGTTCTACGGCGACGAGCTGGGCGTAATGGGCACGAACGAGCTCGACTTCCGCCGCGCCATGCCATGGGACGCCGGGGACGAGAGCCTGAGGGAGCTCTATCGCGAGGCAATAGCCCTCCGCCGCCGGCACCCCGCCCTGCGCCGCGGCGACCTGCGCTTCCTGCGCGCCGAGGCAGGCGAACAGCTGCTTGTCTTCGAGCGCAGCTGCCCCGGCGAGAGCCTGACGATCACAATAAACGCCTCCCCGGAGCCCAACGCGCTCCCCCCCTTCAGCTGGGACATCAGGAAAAGCTAACCCGCGGTCCCCCCCTGCCGCATACCGCTCCAAACGAACATACCGTCGGCCTAACCGACACAGCAGCCCCGGCGAGCATTCGCCGGGGCTGCTGTGTCTGATTTTTATCTCTCCACAAACCGCATCAGCATCGTCGCGCACTGTGCACGGGTGGCGGTCCCCTGCGGGACGAGGGTGGTATCGGTCACGCCGGTGATTATCATGTGCTCTACGCACCAGCTCATCGCGTCGACCGCATAGGCGCTCACGCTTGCACCGTCGGAGTAGCCGGCGAGGTTCGCCGCCGTGGCGGGTTCGCCCGCATAGCGCCAGAGCATGGTCGCAAGCTGCTCACGGGTGACGCTCCTGTTCGGGTCGGTGCCGTCGCTGATACCGTTTGCCATTGCCCAGTCGCGTGCAATGTCGACCCAGCTCCCGCCCGTGACCGCCTCGCCGTCGATGCGGGCGAGGATCGCCCACACCATCGAGCGGGTCATCGTCGCGTCGGGCTCGAACGTGGTCGTCGAGGTGCCCTCCATGAGGCCGTTGGCCACGACGTAGTTGACGGCATCCGTATACCACGCTCCGCGCGCCACATCGGTGAAGGACGGCTGCTCCGGTTCGTCCTCCCCGGATTCAGGCGGCGTGACCGGCGTGCCGGGCATGGACGGCTTCCCCGGCATCTCGGGAGTCTCGGCTATTTCCTCGTTGGCCTCGGAGATCTCGTAGCTGCCGCCTCCGGACACGGTAAAGCTCACGGAGCCGTTTTCTCTGCTGCTCGACGCCACACCTGCGCCATTGTGTTCCACGCCCCCGGAAGCGTCCGGCACAGTCAGCTTGGGTTTAAGCACCTCAAGAAGCTCGCTCGCAGCGTTGAGCGTCACAGTCACGCTACCGTCAGTTTCGCTGCGCGTCACAGTGAGCGACGCGTCAAAGACGGCGCTGCTCTCCGCAAGCTCGTTGTGCGCCGCAGTACCGAAATTCCACTCGGCCAGTGTGGTGGTTTTGCCTGTATTGGCGTCGTAGCTGACCACACTTATGATACGTTTCTCCTTCGAAGCCGTGGCGAAAGCCGCGGCAGATATTTTCAGGTTTGTCTCTCCGGCTACTATTTCGGTCACCCGCTCCCAATCTGCGGTGAGATAGTTTTCCGGCTGCTCCACAAGTGCGGTGAGCACCATTGGCGCGAAGATTGGCAACGACCCGGAGCTGCCAGACAAAAGCGGTGGAACGCCTGCCTCCAGTTCCACAGGATCTTTCCATCTGGGGTTGGTGACGACCTTCGTCTCGCTGTGGTCAGCTACGTTCACTGTCGGCGGCTGGCGCAGTATGTCGCTTGAGCAGCCATCCCTCAGAGCTCCGAGGATCTCAGCGGAGGTCATGGACGCGTTGCTCTTCACCCGCCCATAGTAGTTGCGGTAGAAGTAGAACGTGCCGGGGCAGCGCACATCGAAGTCAACGCCATTGCTCACAAAGTTGTTTTCGGCTATGCGGCAGTAGAAAGGCACGACGTCCGTTCTCAGGCCGGGGATCAGCACAGCTGTGCCGTTATTGATAAAGGCGCAGCCGGTCAGCCCGTTTGCGAGGTCGCCCCTGCTTATTAGGGCAGTCTCGTTTTCATAGAACACGCTGTAAGTTGCGCCCATGCCGTTTATATCGCCTTCGCCGGCGTCCATGGCCACGGCGTATTCGCGGAAGGTGCAGTTCACAGCCCAGCTTCTGCCGTCGTAGATTGCCCTGCTCTCTTTCTGGCCCTCCGGCGCGACAAAGTCCATGTTATAGAAGGACACCTGGGAGTTGTTGCAAACCACGCCGCCCACTATCGTCGCGCGGCCGGTAGCGCCCGCGGGCTCAAAGCGTATCTCATAGTCGCCCTTCGTTTGCATTACGTTGGCGGGTATCTGTATGGTCCCTTCGTACCGATTGCCCTCGAGCACAACGTGTATCGTACCCCCGCTCGTCTGGCTATCCTCTCTGGACGGGGCTTCGTCAACCGCCGCCTCAATGGCGTCGGTGATCTCATTCGCACTGGCGCCCGCCTCGCACACCACGGTGTCCTCATAGATGTGGTAGCCGCTCAGCTTCAGCGCAACATTGCCAGTTTCCAGCACCTCGCCGTTATTGCTCACCTCGACCTTTGCCACGACCTGGGCGTCTGTGGCGTAGCCCTGCTTGAGATATATCCCGGCGCTGTTGCCTTCGACAGCATCCAGATGAGTGACGTCGGAGTCTCCGCTGAAACTGTACGGGTTATCGTCGGCGCTCCCGTCGCCGGATACATAGCGCAGATCCATGCTGAGCACGTTCACGCTCAGGGGCAGGCTGTCGAACTCATAGTGCTCTCCGCTGCCGTCTGAAACGATCTCCGCAACGGCCACTGCGGCGTCCAGGCGCTTGTCCCGCGGGTTGTTCTGGGCCGGCTGCCCGGAGATGTCGCGCCAGTAGTACCCCTCATAGGACTGCCGCATGATCGTCCTCGTTTCGCCTTCGCCGAGGGTGAAGCCGATCACGTACTTTTTTCCGTTTTCAGTGAACTGCAGCGCGGCAGAACCGTCTCCGAGGCCTTCCGGCGCGCTCAGCCCGGCGCTCTGTGTGGGTGTGTACGCCTCTCCGGCGTCCGTAGTGTCCGCCGCAGCAGGTACGACGGCCAGCGACACGGCAACGCACAGCGCCAGCAGCAGGCTCAGCAGTTTTTTACACATCTTCAAAGTCCTCCCGTCCCCTGTATCTATTTGTTTATTTTACACCATCCGCCCTCATGAAAACAATATGCTCACTGCATCGGATGCGAAAATATTTTCGTTGCTCCGGCGTTATCCTCTGCACGGCGAGGCACGGCAGGCCCGGTGTGCGTCCCGTGATGGAGCGAACCACGGTTTTCATTGGTTTGATCAAAAAAGGTTGGATCACATGATAATAATTAGTGTACTATAAAAGCAAAAAGAGAGCTAACTGATGAATCAAAATCAGTTAGCTCTCTTTTTATGAATATTGCCACAAAGGGCCCCGACCCTTCAAAAACCCAGTAAAATCAGGCGTTTCGGGGCATCTGAAATTATTCCCACTCGAGTCTCAGAATGTGTTTTTCAGTGATTTTGTGCGCTTTTTGTGCGATTTTCGCTCTGATAATCCAGCTCATACAGCCATTTTTGACTGTCCGCGGGATTTTTGTAGCCAATGTGTAGCCAGCGGGTATTATGCTTTTTTAGTTCGCCTCAACCTTATAATTCCATTTGAACCACTATTCCCAACTATAAAGCGGAAAGGAGTATGCTTATGTCAGAGCTTCTATCATGCAAATTCAACATCGACACCGCCTGCGTCGAGCTGCGATATGCTGACGGCGAGGTCCTCAGCATCTACACACCGGGCGTTGATGACAGCTTCGACACCACTATCGCCATGAGAGCAGAAATGGACTGGCTAATCTACAACGCTCCACTCGAGTATGCGCAAATGGTGCTCGACGGGTCTCTGGAAAGCTATCTGCGTAGAGTGTCCGGTAAGCACAGCTTGGAGCTGGACGATTGACAAAACGAGGGGCTGGCGCATAGTGCGTCAGCCTCTTTTCAAAAGCGTTATCTCCAGCAGGCCCTTCCCTGCCCTGTGCCGGGCGTATTCCAGCAGGTTCGCCGCGTTGCTGGCCGTGTGCCAGATGTAGGCTATCAGGTAGTCGGCATGCTCGACCATTTGTCTGTTGGCCCGGACAATGGCCAGGCTGCGCGGTATCGTCTCATCTGTGAACGGATAATATGTGTAGTCAAAGCCGTCGAGCTTATTTATCGGCCTCTCTGCTGGATGATATGGCAACAAGAGCACGAGTTCAATGCCCTTGTGCATGGTCTTCGCCTCCATAACGGCCTCAGCAGCAAGGCGGTCAAAACCGCCATAATGCCCTACCACGAACTGTGTCACACCGAGCTCACTGATGTGTCGCTCTACTTCTGCAAGCAGCGCCGGATATATCTCGCGTGACGCGTCTCGATGTCCTATGAAGAAGCAGCATTTCTTGTCCATCGTCCTCACCAACCCTTTTGAGTTATTTTAACTCAATAGAGTTAATCTTTTCAAGAGCAAACGGGTATCATCGTCTTGAAATGAGGTGATGCCTGTGGACATTGGAGAGGCGGTAAAGGAGCGCATTCTGGAGCTCTGCCGCGAGGAGAACATCTCCATCAACAAGCTGTGCAGCATGAGCGGAGTGACGCAGTCCACAGTGAACAACATAGTCAGCGGCCGCAACCGCAGCGCGACCATATCGACGATAAAAAAGCTCTGCGACGGCCTGGGCATCTCGATCGAGGACTTCTTTCACTCGGAGCTGTTCAGGGGCTTAGAGCAGGAACTGAAATAATAACAACAGCAGACCGGCAGTAATGTCGGTCTGCTGTTTTGTAGCTGTCCAAAATTCACGATTCATTAGTCGTCATCAGCTAAAAATACATATTTACCTTTGCCGTTTTCGCGCCAGCCTGGCATTCCTTTGAAATCTTCTACTGACAATCGGTTTATTGCATTGGGATTTGTAAAAAGCCATGTTTCATTCTCCGAGTATTCTTCACCTACACCTCCAACAGTAACTATTATACCTGATAGGAAGCGGTATTCTTTCAAGCGGAAAATTATGCTGTCAATTTTGGAGCCATTCCATTTTTCAAGCTGCCTATTATATGTATATCCGTCAAAAATGAATTTCTCGTTACTTTCGTAGTATTTTAATGTAGGTTTGTCTGCTCCAAAAAGAACACGCAAGATTTCCCTTCCGGAGTCATCAAACAGAACTTTAGTATGAAGTGAACCAAGTCCTAAAAATACGATGTAAGGTCTGTCTGCAACAGAGCTCTCCTTTTCAATATGCTTCCAATAAAAGTCTCTCTTATTCGATATAGCGTTCGTTATCCTAGAAAGAATGAAATCTTCAGCAATTCTTGTATCCCGCATTTCCCATTGACGCTCGGTGCGCAAATAATCTGCCCACCCGTTATCTCCAGACTTTCCAGGAGAGCAACATATGCACTCGATTTGCAACTTGTTATCCAAGATAATGTCGCAGCCAGCTTCACTTGTACTGTCCATTGCAATTCGTGCGCTACCATACTTGCTTAGAAATTCCAAGCTCCTAATTTCATGGGCAATGTTGTAGTATTGTGAGCTAACCGCTTCGCATGGTGCAGGCGGTGCCTCAGCCGCCTTTAGCAGCCGTTCAGCTCGGTATTCTATCTCTTTTTCAGGCAAGTTGTTCTTGCGCAAGATTTCTACCAAGTCGTCTGTTAGCTTCGGCAACTGGTTTAATGCAGCGTCTCTGCTTGGAATTATTGGGTCGTAGCCTCTGCTCATATTAGCTTTTGTCATATATGCCTTATTCCTTGCTGCAGTTCCTAAGCGCCAGCTGGTATACAGCGGCCAGGCCATAATAGTTCATCTGCTCTGGGAATTGATTCGCAGGGTGCCAATAGTCGAGGACGAGCACCTTGTGCCCATTTAGCTCCATCGTATAGTACAAGTTTTCGTTGTACGTCTTGCGCACCTTTTTGCCGGTCACGCGCTCTGTGATGATATCCAGCGCCGAGCCGGTGTATCCGCAGACGATGACGGTCGGATCACAGAGGGAAAGCTGTTCCCACAGCCGCTCCGCGTCAAACCAGGCGTAACTGCGTATCTCGTCCATATTTGAGTTTTTCTTGCCGCCACTCTTTTTGACGTTTACAACGGCTATACGCCTTAGGCACTCATTGCCGTACATTGACACATCCAACCCAGGATCATATGGTGCAAGCTCCTCTGCCGTAGTATTGAGCAGAGCGTATGTCCAGTGCGAGACCCTGCGCCACATTCTCGAGGAGGGTTTGGCCGTCAGCAAATGGTCACCGGCAAGATCCCAGTCGCCTTTGCCGTTGTACGCCTCTTTCAGCAGGAAAAGCGGACGTGTCCGCTGGGCGAACCACAGCTCCGGGCAGACCACCCCGTCACGGATGAACACCGTATTTGCGTGGTTTATCTCGGTCGCGGCAATGCCATATTCCTTGCATTCTGGAACAGAACCAGTGAGCTTTTTCCACTCCGCAAACAGGGTATTGTTCTCCTCAATATATCCCATTGCATATTCTCCTCGGTCACTTCATCACTTTTTCCCGCTCTTTGCTTTCTTTTCCGCAAAGTATTTCTCAACTTCTTTGAGCGCCTTTTTCGTTGGGATGAGGGCGGCCATTTTTTCGAGTTTCAGGTCGCTCTCGCGCATGATCTGGTAGTGGCTCTGGTTCTGCGAGCACACCCAGCGCGGCTGGTTCTTCATGGCGAATACATATGGCGCTCCACATTTGCAGCGCAACACGCCGTCCACCGGGTATTGCTGCTCCGGATGCCTCGTATAGCCGCAGGACGAGCAGCTCCAGTATATGCCGCCGCTGTCGCCCTCTTTTATCAGCATTTCGGCGCCGCAGATGGGACAGGCAAGCTCAACGCGGCTTTCTACGGCTTCGCTTATGTGTCCGATATCGTAGAGCTTCTCAAAATCAGCTGTCAATTCCCGGCTCTCATGCCTCTGCATGACCTCACCCGTTAGACCGCTGAAGCTGAGCACGTTGAGAGAGCCTATCCATGTCGCATCATCGTCAACTATCACCAACTTCTCGTGCATTCCCTTTTTGTGGACGATGCTCACTCCGGCATCAGACAGGGATTTTTCACAGAGCTTATACGAATACAGCTCCCTCTTACCCCGCTCACTCAGCGCTTTTGTCACGACTATGATACGTTTACCAGCGTTTACAGCGTCCGCAAAATAGGGCAGCAGCTCTGCCAGCCGATTCTCGGTAATAAATGGCGAGTATATTATCAACCTATTCTTGAAGTTTACGAGATCGCCTTGGAAGTGTTCAAAGAATGAGTCCTCCCTGCAAACCATGCTGCGACCCGTATTCCCTGTTACGACAACATCACAGGTACCCTTTGCATATGTGAGACCCGGCAGAAACTCCTTTGCGTCAACCTTTTTGAGCTTCAGATTATCTAACAACATATCCAGAAGCTCTGAGAGGGCATTGTTCTTTGCTCGTTTGCGGCAGTATGCAAAGTTACCGACCACGTACAGCTTGAACCTCGCCCTTGTCACCGCCACATTGAACATTTTCCTCAGATTCGCATTTACTTCAGGTTCAGGCATAAACAGCCCCGCCTTGTAGTGAGGCTCGTCGATAACGAGGTCGAATATCACGATGTCGGCTTCGCTGCCCTGAAAGCTGTGGATGGTGCCGGCCCTGATATAATTCAAGTTTTCCTTGAACCCTCGGCTGCTGTATTCCAAATCTATCAGTTTGTTGAGCCTTGCGGTGTGGGGCTTGTACGGTGCAATTATGAGCACACTGGCCTGCTCAACGGGTTTTGCTGTATTCGGATCAAGTTCGGACAACAAGTTTTCCAGACATTTAAAGGCCAGGTCAACGTCCACAGCGGCCGAAAAACAGTTCAGGCGGCTGTGGCTCTTGCCCTGCGGTACGCCGGTAACCCAGGCGTGAAGGCTTTCCGTGTCCACGAGGTGTATGCTGTGTTTTGTGCGTTTGCCGGAGTACCAGCCATAAAACTCTTCCCGCTGCTTGATACGGTGCTCGTCGTTGTCATGGGATATGAGTCCACCATATTCGCCGTAATAGATATTTGCAATACCGGCGATTTCGGATTCCATGCGGAACTGGTCGTTAAGCATTATGAAATTCTGTGGCCGCCTGTCCTTTATGGCCTCAAGCATCCCGCTATGGAAAAAGATGTCTTGACCCAGCCACTTTTGCGCCATGGGCGTGTTGGCCATGACGATAGGCGGCAGCTGCAAAAAGTCGCCCACTATGACGACATTTTTCTCTGCCAGCAGTGCAGCGCACCAGAGCGAGGGTATCGACGCCATGGACGCCTCGTCGAGTATGACAGTGTCGAACGTGCGAGACCTGAGCGTGTCGCTCAGATATGATTTGGCCAGCGTCGTGCCGACGATTCTTGCTCCAAGCACGGCCTGCCGCTCCAGCTCGTGCATCTTAGCCTCGAGCTCGTCCAGCTCCTTCCTCGCTTCCGTCTGCTGTTCGAGCAGCTTTGACCTCTCAGCCTCAAGCGCGGATATGTCGCAGCCCGAAAGCTCGGCTTTTATCGTGCTCTCAAGCAACTTGAGCTCTTCGTAAACCGCCTCTGCGCCCTCAGCCTCAAGCTCATGGTCAAAGGCCAGGCAGAGCGAGCGCTCTCGCTCAATATCCTCATTCAAGGCCGATTCAAGCTCGCTGAGCTTTTCGCGCTTTTTCTGAGCCGAGTTTTTCAGCTGAGCGCAGAGCTGCTGTTTTTCCTTAAGCTTGCCTGTCGCGACATCTATTGCGGCGAGCTGTTCATTAATCTCATGAAGCTCAACGGTAAGGTCGTCCCTCTGCTGCCCGAGCTGAGGCAGCACCGCCCGGGCTTTTTCTGCGGCTGCCGAGAATTCCCGGGCCTTGCCGAGCCAGTATTCCTCCGTCTGGCTGGGTGTCACCCTCTTGAGCTGCTCGCTCAGGAGCAGAACTTCATCGAGCTGTTTCTTATATTCCTCCTCTAGCATCTCCTCGCATCTAAGTTCCTCTTCTGCCTTCGGCGCCCTCTGTGCCGCCTTCTCAGCTCGTTCCTTTGCCTGGAGGTAGGAGGCTTTGCCGGAAAAGAGTTTTCCTATGGAGCTCTTGCCCTCGTACTCTGCCATTTCACTCGCCGCGGCCTTTGCCTGGGCCGCGAGGGAATTGAGCTCCGCATTGAGCTTTTCGATTGTCTCCGCGCAGGCGTGAAGCTGGTTTTTCAGGAACTCTTCGGACATGAGCCCGTCTTTTTTCTGCCTGAGTTGCCTGTAAATGCCGTGCTTTTTGGCTTCATTGCACGCCCTCTGTGCCTTTTGCGGCGCCTCATCTAGCGCCTTCTCTGTGGAAAGGATGTTCAGGCAGAGTGACTCGAGCTCCTTTCTCTGCGCCGAGGCTTTCTTGTGCAATGAGGCCCGGTTTTTATACTCCGGGTGCTCCGACAGCTCCTTTTCGATCTCGTCATCGAGCTTTTCCGCCTCGCTCTGCGCCGCGGCGAGTTCGCTTTTCAGAGAGCTGATCATCAGCAGATCTCCCGGAAATAGCGGATAGTTCGTCTTTTGGAGCCAGGTGTTTTTGTTCAGCAGCAGCCTTGCCGCGTCCAGCCGCCTCTGTATCGATGCGAGCAGGTTTTTCAAGAAGGCTTCCCTTTCATACAGCTTGCGGCCGAGGATGTCGGTGTGCGTTTTCAGCAGCACGCGCTCAGGCAGCGGCCTTGACGGGATGCCAAGGCGCAAAATGGGATAGCTGCCGCCCTCATCCAGGACGTGTTTGCTGTAATAAGTCCTGTCCGCCTTCTCTATCGCGCCGTCTACGGCGGTGTTGGTGTGGGATACGACCAGCACGGAGCGGTCATGCCTGTACAGTTCGTCAATGATCTGGCCGATGACGGTGGTCTTGCCGGTACCCGGCGGGCCCCAGATGTATGTGATATCGTTGGTAAGCGCGGCTTCCACCGCACGGTTCTGGTTCTCAGTGTTGCCGGGATATTTTGAAAGCTCGCCGTATCGAAATATCTTTCTGGCCTCGTATACTTTACCACCCTGCAAGAGCATACGGTCACCCGCCGGGTTTGGCTTTTCGGCGTTTTCCTCGATGCAGCCGATGAGCCGCTCCATCAAAACTGTCGCGCCGTTTTCGAGACGCGCCTTGCCAAGCGCGCCTGTCAGCTCGATTTTAGAAGATATGATAATGGAGTTTTCGTCAAAGCTGACCACGGTGACATTGAATTGCTCCTTACCGATGGTCAGCTTGCATGGCGTATCCGCCGGCATCGCCGGGGCGTACTCGACCCTGAATCTGTACCAGAATTCAGCGCCCCTGCTATCTATCCGCCTGCCGGCAAACAGCAGCGTTGACGACAGCCCACTGCTCTTGACCTTATGTATTTCCTCTTCCAGTGCCTGCCTGAACTCCGCGAGCATACCATGCAGCTCAACGCGCTCATTATCCATTAAATCAGGCATATCCCACACCCTCACCTGGTTTTTGTAGATTATAGCACAGTCAGCCTAATATTGCCATAACAACAAGCGCCATCGCCGCACGAAGTTTGATCGTGTCCGGACACGGACATTGCTTGCACGATATTGACGCAATAATCTCCCGGCCTTGCGGTCGGGAGATTATTGCGTCTGTGCGACGGTTGCGACGGTTGCGACGCTTGGTTTGGGGTGTCGGTTTTACCGTTGCAAGCGTCGCAAGCGTTGCGTCATGCGGTCACTTCATACGCTTGGACTATCACCGGGACGTGTGTCAGGCGGATGCGGCGGCCTTCGTGTTTGGTCTTGAACTCGTACTTTACCTGATGCTCGTCCAGCAGGCGGCCAGCGTTCACGTTCAGGTGGCGCGTCAGGCGATTTACCGCCATGCTCGTGTTTATCGCACTCGCCAGTTCGCTCGGGCTGCCCTCCCACTCTCCGGCGCTGATGCTTAATTTCGCCACCGCTTCCAGTACCTGGTCCGGCGGCTGTCGCCAGGGCTGGGTATCGGCACACTCCAGCTCCCACGTCAGACTGTCGGCGTCTTTCTTCAAATGCAGCCTCTGGTCAGGCTGGTCACGGCCTGCGGCGTCGAGCGTTGCGGTGAGGTCCGTGCGCTTCTCTTTGCGCATCAGCAGCGCGCCGTCCGCGCAGCCGAACAGGCCTGTCGTGCCTGAGATCGTCTCGAAGCAGTCATCGGCTGTCTGCTTTCTCGTGTGGTGCACCGCCAGTACGCAAACGCCGTGGCTGTCCGCGAAGCGCTTGAGGCGGTTCATCAGCTCGTAGTCGCTGCCGTAGCTGTAATCCTTCGATGCCTCGCGCACCTTTTGCAGCGTGTCGAGTACTATCAGCTTTGTCTCCGGGTGCTCCCTCACGAAGCGCTCCAGCTGTGCGTCAAGGCCGTCGCCAAGTATCTTCGCATCGATGGAAAAGAATAGCTCGTCCGTACCCTCGACGCCGAACATACGCGACATCCTATCCTGCAGGCGGCGGAAGTCGTCCTCCAGAGCCAGGTAGAGCACCGTCCCCTGGTGCACGTCATAGCCCCACAGCGGCTGGCCTGTGCTGACGTGGTAGGCAAGCTGGGCGACAAGAAAAGACTTGCCTATCTTCGGAGCGCCAGCCAGTATGTACGCCCCGGCGTACAGCAGGCCGTCTATGACGGGCGGCCTGCTTTCGTACACGTTTTCATAGAGTTCATTCAGTGACACTGTATGTAAATAGCCGGGGCTGTTCATTCTCTGCATCTTTTTGAGCAGCCCGTCCAGCTTGGTTTCTTCATTGGTTTCTTCAATAATTTCTTCAGTCACACAGTCCTTCATATGGCGTCACCGCCTATCTGAAGGCCGTAGAACTTCTTTTTGAAGTACTGCACCGGACATTTTCCAGAAACGGTTATGTACCCCATGCTTTTCAGCTCCCGATTCATCTCTCTCACAATCTGATAAGCTTTGCTCCTGCTGACTCCCATGATTTCGGCTACCTCCTGAGCCGTTACAAATTGTGCCTGCATTTTACCTCCTGATTGTAAAGTATATGAATCTCAAGTGCGCGTACATTTCACCTCCTATCATAATGCGCACTATCAATACGTATAGCATTATATGTATTATCGGTGCGTTTGTCAACGATATCAAATTTAATTATGCACTTGCAATTCGTATTTCTATCTGATATACTCTGTTCGAGGTGAACTGAATGGAGCACAACTACGACGATTTCGACTACACCGGCGGAAGCAGCGAAGCCTTCGACTCAAAGGAGATCGGCAAGCGAATACGCCTTGCGCGCAAAATGAGGCACATCAGCCAGACCAAGCTGGCTGAGATGCTTGGTCGCTCGCTGAGAACGATACAGAAATACGAATGTGGGGACATAGACGTTTCACTTTCTGCACTTGTAAGCATCTGCGCTGCGCTGGACGTTCCCCTGTCGTATATGATCGGTCTCGGCACGAGGAGGGCTGTTTTGACCAGCCTTGCCGACGTCATGGACTTCCTGTTCCTGCTCGACACGGCAAATGAGCTGGACTTCGACATTGAAGTTGAGAAGCCGCCAAAGAACCAGTGCTGGAAGTGCTCGATGTCTTTCGACGGCACCGGGACGAGCGCCGAACTCAATCCCTCGTTCTGCCTGCTGCTCGAACAATGGAAGGAGCAGCGCAGCAAACTGGCAAGCGGCCAGCTCTCAGTTGACAACTACAAGGCATGGAAGGATCAGACCATAGCTTACAGCTCGTCTCACGAGCTCCATCTTCCTTCGGCTGACGGCGGCAAAGAGGTTCAGAAGCCGGAGCCGCTGACTGAGGAGGACATACAGATGGTGCACGAGTTTGTAAAGAGCAATCCCGAATTAGTTGCAAAGATGAAAAAGGGCAAAAAGCAATAAGCACATACTGAGACTCGAGAGAAAGGAGCGATTCATGTCAGTAACAAAAGACGGAAACACAGGCAAATGGATGTCTCAGGTGCGCATTAAGGACTGGACAGGCAAGGTAATACACAAGAAGAAGCGCGGCTTTGCAACCAAACGCGAGGCGATGCAGTGGGAGCGCGACTTCATAAGCCGGGCGAATGCCAGCCTTGGGATGACGTTTAAGGACTTCATCTGGCTTTACCTTGAGGATATGGAGAAGCGGCTCAAGCCATCGACTCTGGCCAACAAGCGGTTCATGATCGACCTCAAGATAACGCCCTTCTTTGGCCGGATGCCTCTCGATGAGATAAAGCCCACGGATATACGGCGCTGGCAGAACGAGCTGACCGGCTACCGCGACGACAAGGGTGAGCCGTATTCCCAAACCTATCTCCGGGTCATCAACAACCAGATAACCGCCATCTTCAACTACTCGGTCAAGTATTACGGTCTGAAGGAAAATCCCTGTCACAAGGCTGGGAGCATTGGCAAAAAGTCGGCGGACGAGATGCTGTTCTGGACACGGGACGAGTTTACTGCATTCATTGAAGCTCTGAAAGACCGGCCAGCTTCCTATGCCGCGTTCATGACGCTGTACTACACCGGTATGCGCGAGGGCGAGCTGCTGGCGCTGGCTCCGGCGGACATCGACTTTGAGAAGTCGGCCATCACAATAAGCAAGAGTTACCAGCGTCTCGGCGGCAAGGATGACATCACCTCGCCCAAGACTCCAAAAAGCAACCGGGTGGTCACGATGCCGGAAGTCCTGAGCGCTTGTATGAAGGGGTACATTGAAAAATGCTACGGCCTCCTGCCCGGCGACAGGCTGTTCCCGTATACGAAGCATTTTCTCTACCACGAGATGGAGTACGGCTGCAAGGCCTCCGGGGTCAAGCGCATCCGCGTGCACGACATCCGGCACAGCCACGCGAGCCTGCTGGTGGAGATGGGCTGCTCTCCCCTGCTCATTGCCGAGCGGCTCGGTCATGAGAAGGTACAGACCACGATGGACACATACAGCCACCTGTATCCGAACAAGCAGGCCGAAGTAGCCAGGCAGCTCGACGCCATAGCCCGATGAGCTCTCTGGCTACAAAAATCACGTTTGATGTAGCCAACTTGTAGCCGATAAAAACAGCAAAATCCCCGAAACGCCTGTATTTTCAGGCATTTCGGGGACTTGAAAGAAGCTAAATTATTATTCCCACTCGATGGTCGCGGGGGGCTTGGGGCTGAGGTCGTAGAGGACGCGGTTGACGTTGGGGACTTCGGAGAGGATGCGGTCGGTGATCTTCATGAGCAGGGGCCACTCGATCTGGGGGACTGTGGCGGACATGGCGTCTACGGTGTTCACGGCGCGGATGACGACCGGCCAGGCGTCGACGCGCTTGCCGTCGCGGACGCCGGTGCTCGTGATGGGCGGCACCACTGTGAAATACTGCCACACGGTCTTGTCCAGGCCCGCCTTCGCGAACTCCTCGCGCAGGATGGCGTCGGACTCGCGAACGGCTTCCAGGCGGTCGCGGGTTATCGCGCCCACGCACCGCACGCCCAGGCCCGGTCCCGGGAACGGCTGGCGGTACACCATGGAATCAGGCAGGCCCAGTGCCTTGCCGACCACGCGCACCTCGTCCTTGAACAGGAACTTCAGCGGCTCGACCAGCTCAAACTTCAGGTCCTCCGGCAGGCCGCCGACGTTGTGGTGACTCTTCACCGGGCCGGACTCGATGATGTCCGGATATATCGTGCCCTGGGCGAGGAAGCTGATGCCCTCCAGCTTGCGGGCCTCCTCCTCGAACACCCGGATGAACTCGGCGCCGATTATCTTGCGCTTGCGCTCCGGCTCGGCGACGCCCGCCAGCTTGTCCAGGAAGCGGTCCACGGCGTCGACATACGTCAGGTTCGCGCCGAGCTGATTGCGGAACACCTCGATGACCTGCTCGCTCTCGCCCTTGCGCATCAGGCCGTGGTTCACGTGCACGCACTCGAGCTGCTTGCCCACCGCCTTGATGAGCAGCGCTGCCACGACGGACGAGTCCACGCCGCCGCTGAGCGCGAGCAGCACCTTGCCGCTGCCGATCTGAGCGCGCAGGGCCTCGAGCTGCTCGGCGATGAACTTCTCCGCGAGCTCAGGCGTCGTGATGCGCTCCATTTCCGGTCTTTTGTTTCCTTCCATGCTTATAACATCCTCCAATACAGGCAAAAATATATGCGGGGAGTGATTGCTTGGCTATAATTATTATCCGAACGCTCGTCGTATATTTCGCGCTCGTGGTCTCGATGCGGTTCATGGGCAAGCGTCAGCTCAGCGAACTGGAGCTGCCGGAGCTGGCCATCGCCGTGCTGATTGCCGACCTCGCGGCGCACCCTTTGCAGGACATCGGCATACCGCTCATGAACGGGCTGCTGCCCATCGTGGTGCTCACCTGCTGCGAGCTCATCATCTCAGGCGCGGCGCTGCGGCACGCGGGGCTGCGGACGCTGCTCTTCGGGCGGCCCTGCTTTCTCATACGCCGCGGCAAGATAGACCAGAAGGAGATGAAGCGCTGCCGGCTCAACCTCGAGGAGCTCTATGAGGAGCTGCGCGCCCAGAGCATTACCGACATCTCGCAGGTGGAGTACGCCGTGCTGGAGACCGACGGGACGATGTCCGTGATACTCTTTCCCGAGTTCCGCCCGGCTACGGCGCGGGACCTGGGGCTCAAGCCCAGGGACACGGGCTATCCTGTTATAATCATCAACGACGGCAAGCTCATGCGCGACAACCTGCGCATCGCAGGCCGCGACGAGGTCTGGCTGCGCCAGGAGCTCAAGCGGCGGGGCGCCTCCGGGCCGGGCGACGTATATCTGCTGATGCTCGACGCCGCGGGCGGTGTCTACTATGCGCCGAAGGGGGCGGTCTGATGAAGCGCGAGATAGCGGCAGGGCTCGTGCTGCTCCTGCTGGCAATAGGCAGCTGGTTCAACCTCAACTACCTCAGGGAGTTCACGGGCGGGCTGGAGGAGCAGCTGGCGCTCTCGCGCGCCTACTGCAATGCCGGCCGGTTCGACCTCGCGGAGGAGGTCCTTTCCGAGGCGGCTGACGAGTGGCTGGGCGCCGACGGCTACACGCACATCTTCATACGGCACTCGGAGATAGACAGCACGACGGACGCCTTTTTCGAGCTCATGAGCGACGTGCGCTCCCGCGACGCGGAGAGCGCGGCCGGCTCCTACGAAAAGCTGCTGGCCCATCTGAGCAGTCTCTACACGATGGAGCGAGTGACGCTCGGGAGCATATTCTAGCCCTACAAGTATAACATGCACAGAGTGCACGCTGCAAGACAATTCGGCAGCACCCGGCACATGGAGACAAAAAGCGCCCCCATCCGTGGATGGGGGCGTTTTCCTTCTGATTTTCAGCCCTTTGCGGCCTTTTTCATCGGGGAGATGGCGATGGCGACGACTATGAGCACCATGCCGACGAGCGCGGTGGCGCCGAAGAATATCCAGCCGCTCTTCATGCCGCCCTCGGTGGCGAGGAAGGCGCTCATTATCGGGGCGCAGAGCGCCTGGCCGACGTAGACGGCGGTCATCAGAGTGGCGGAGATGGCGGCGAAGTCCTTGCCGCCGAACACGGACTGGCCGATGAGGCCGGGGATGCTGGCGTTCAGCGGGTAGGCCAGTGCGGCGAACAGGACGCAGCCGACCATTATCATGGTGACGGGCTGGCCGTTGAGCGCTATCATGCAGGCCATGGCCGCGGCGAAGGCGATGCACACGATGATCGTGAACACCGCGGGTCCGGTCTTGGCGAAGACCTTGCCGACGCCCAGCAGCACGAGGCCGGAGAGGACCAGATACACCGCGTTCCAGTTGGCGGATGTGGTGGCGTCCATGCCGTTGGCGGACCACCAGGAGGGGGCATAGCTCATATACGCGGTGCCGCTGACGCAGACGAACAGCAGCGCGAGGGAGAGCACCCAGAAGGCCGGAGAGCGCAGGGCCGTGGCCTTGTCGACGCCAGGGACCTCCACCGCGGCGCCCTCTGCGGTGCCCTGGGAGGCCTTGTCCCAGCCGAGGGGCTTCTGTCCCAGCTTTTTGGGGCTCTTGATGAGCACCAGCACGGAGAAGAGGCCGATGGCGAGTATGAATATGGACAGGATGCGGTAGCAGTTCTTGTAGTCCGTGACCTTGAAGAGCTGGCCCGCGGCAAAGACCCAGATGGCCGCGCCGAAGCCCGCACCGGAGAAGACTATGCCGGAGATCTGCTCGCGCTTTTCAACGAACCAGTCGGCTATGACGCTGGAGCACACGGCGTGGGTGCCGAAGGTGATGGAGAAGGACGCAAGGAAGCCCGCTATGTAATAGAACACCAGGCTCGGCACGTTGGCGCCGGGGGTGGCGAAGGTGTAGAAGTGTACGTGCGCCGCGCAGGCAATGATGGAGATGAGCATGGTCACACGCGCGCCGTACTTGCTCAGGGCCTTGACCGCGACGAGGCTGAGCACGACGTTGCCTATCGTGTTCACCGTGCCGATGTAGCCGACCATGCCGAGGTCCCAGCCGCTGTATTCGGACAGCGAGGTGAGGAATATGCCGAGGGTGGTGCAGGCGCCGAGGTTCACGAACATGACGAGGAATGCGCCTACCGCTGCCTTATATCCAAAGAATTTTCCGCTCTCTTTCAAAGTATTTCCTCCTCTGTTGCGCTTTCTTTATTGAATACCCCCGCGCGGAGTACACGCGGGGGTATGTTCCTTTGGAAAGCTGTTTCTTACTTGAGGGCCATTGCCGCGTAGAAGCCCTCGCGGATGGCGCTGCCGGCCTTGGCGGGCTTCATGCAGTCGCCGATTATGGTGGTCTTCATCGGGTACTTGTTCTGGATGGCGTCGGCCAGCTCCAGGCTGCGCGCCCTGCCGAAGGCGCCGATGACCACGTCGGCGGGCAGGACCTTCTTGCCCTCGGCGCTCTCGACCTCGACACCGGCGTCGGTGATGCCGACGACCTTGGTGTTCACGAGCTGCTCCACGCCGTACTCATTGAGCAGGCGGTCGATGCTGATCTTGTTGACGACCATGACGTCGCTGGCGAGCTGGGGCAGCATCTCCACGATGGTGAACTTGCGGTCGCCCTTAGCGGCGTACTCGATGGCGGTGTCGCAGGCGGAGAGGCCGCCGCCGCAGATGACGACGTTCTTGCCCTCGGGCATGCCGTTCTTGTGGATCTGCTCCACGTCGATGGCCTTCTCGATGCCGGGGATGGCGGGCATGACGGGCTTGGAGCCGGTGGCCACGAACACGGCGTCCGCGGACTCGAGCACGGGGTCGTCCACGCCGATCTCGGTGTTCAGCACGACCTTGACGCCGAGCTTCTTGAGCTGGACCTCATACCACTTGATGAGCTGCGGGATGCGCCACTTGAAGTCGCCGGTGGCGATGGTGAGGAAGGTGCCGCCCAGGCGGTCGGCCTTCTCATAGAGGGTGACGGAGCAGCCGCGCTCGGCAGCGCACCTGGCCGCCTCGAGTCCGCCGGGGCCGCCGCCGATGACGACGACGTTGGTCGGGCCGGACACGGGCTTGACCTCCATGTAGCTCTCAAAACCGACGGAGGGATTGACGGTGCAGGAGAGCTGAGTGAGGCGGCCGAAGATGCGGCCTATGCACTCCTCGTTGCAGACGATGCAGGGGCGGACGTCCTCGCGGCGGCCCTCACGCAGCTTGTTGGCGAACTGCGGGTCGGCGATGCTCTGGCGGCCGAACTGCACTATGTCGGCGTTGCCGCTCTCGAGCAGGGCGACGGCGCTCTCCATGGAGTGGTTGCCGGTGTTGATGATGGGCTTGGTGAGGTGCTTGCGGGCCTCCTCGCAGACGTAGGCCATGCAGGCCTCGCCCGTGTAGCGCGTCGGGAAGATGTAGTCCATCGTCTCGTAGCAGGCCGCGTCGATGTCGAAGGCGTCGATGCCGCACTTGTCCAGCACGTCGAGTATCTTCATGCTCTCCTCGAGGGTACGGCCGCCCGGGAAGCGGTGGTCGAGGGAGATGCGGTAGGTTATCGGGAAGTTCGGGCCGACAACGCTCCTGATGGCGTCGACGGTCTCCATGGTGAAGCGGCAGCGGTTCTCGAAGGAGCCGCCGTACTTGTCGGTGCGGTGGTTCCAGATCTCGCTCATGAACTGGTCCATGAGGTAGCCCGCGTGGGCGTGAATCTGGATGCCGTCGAAGCCCATGCGCACGGCGTTGAGTGCGGCGACCTTCCAGTGCTCCATCATCTCTTCAATCTCGTCGATGGTCAGCGCGCGGCAAATCATGTCGGGATTGTAGAAGCTCGGGTTCTCGGACGAGGAGATGGGCACGCGCTCGCCTATCTGGGGCATACCGTTGCGGCCGGTGCCGCAGGAGAGCTGGGCGAAAATCTTCGCGCCCCAGCGGTGTACGCGCTCAGTCAGAGTGGTGCCGCTCGGGATGCTCTTGTCGGTGGAGAAGTCGAGGGTGCGGCCGCCCTGGGCGGTTTTTTCGTCTATGAAGTACGCGCCGGTGTGGATAAGGCCGATGCCGCCCTTGGCGCGCTCCTCGTAGTAGCGCATGCCGCTCTCGGTTTCAATCTGGTCGACGGTGGTCGGGGTGAAGGTGCCCATACCGGACATGCTTATGCGGTTGCGGATGCGGCACTTGTTTATGTCGATGGGATGCCAGAGTATGCTGTAGTCGTATTTCTTATCGCAGCAGGACATTTGGTAGGTTCCTCCCTTGTAATTGCTTTAGTGGGCCGGCGACGCCGGGAAGGCCGCCGCGGCCCTCCCGGCGCGGGCCGGTTTCGTCAGATAGCGGTCCAGCCGCCGTCGCAGCAGCAGATATTGCCGGTGACGTAGGTGCTCTCGTCGGCGGCGAGATAGATGACGGTGGAGTCGAGCTCGCCGTCGTGGCCGGGACGGCCCATCGGGGTGCGGTCCTTGATGAAGTAATCCATCGCGGCCATGGCCTCGGGGTTGTTGGCCTCGCTGGGGAAGAAGCCCGGGCAGATGCAGTTGACGGTGATGCCCTTCTGCGCCCACTCGGTGGCCATCTGACGGGTGAAGTTGATGACGGCTCCCTTGCTGGTGGCGTAGTCGCTGATGGGGATCTCGGGCAGGCCGCCGTGGCCGAGGATGGAGGCGATGTTGATTATCCTGCCGTAGCCGGCCTTGAGCATCTCGCGGCCGAAGTCGCGGGTGCAGCGCATGACGCCGAAGACGTCGGTGTTGACGGTGTCGATCCAGTCCTCCTCGGGGAAATCGTCCAGCGGCTTGCTCTTGCCGCCGCCGGCGTTGTTGACGAGAATGTCGACCTTGCCGTACTCGGCGATGACGGCCTTGACGGCATTGGCCACATCCTCGGGCAGGCGGACGTCGCAGCGGCAGACGAGGCACTTCACGCCCAGGGCGCGTATCTCCTCTGCGACCTCGTTTAGCTTCCACTCGCGGCGGGCCAGGATGGCCAGGTCGGCGCCCTGACGGGCCAGGGCAAGGGCGAACTGACGGCCCAATCCGGCGGACGCGCCGGTGACAACTGCTACTCTACCGTGAAGATCAAACATTTTTTCTTCCTCCTGAATTAATATGTGTAGTTTTGTTGATTTATAGTTCGGGTGATTTGGGCTCTACTGTTCAGCAAAGCGCGTCCATGCCGGCGTCCATGCGGATGCCGGAGCCCATGATGTGGCTGGAGACATCGGAGGCGAGGTAGAGCGCGAGGTTCGCGACCTCGTCCGCGCGGCAGTAGCGCTTGTCCAGATAGGCCGCGCCGAAGATCTGCTCGCACTCCTCGTGGGTCTTGGTGTCACCGAAGGTGGCCTTCTCTATCCTGTGGATCATCGGGGTCTCAACGCCGCCGGGGCAGATGTAGTTGCAGTGGATGCCGTGGGGGCCGAGCTCGAGGGCCACGCTCTTGGCCAGGCCGGCGACCGCGTGCTTGGAGGAGCAGTAGGCGCTCATGCCGGCGGCGGTGGTGTAGCTGCCGTTGGAGGCGATGGTGACGACCGCGCCGCTGCCCTGCTTGATAAGATAGGGAGCCGCGTACTTCACGAGATACATCACGCCGAAGACGTTGACGCTGTACACGCGCATGTAGCTTTCTATCGTGCAGTCCTGGATGAGCTGATACTCGCCCTCGTAACCTGCGTTGGGGATGACTATGTCGATGTGGCCGAAATAGGCCGCCGCGCCGTCGACAAAGGCCTTGACCTCTTCCTCCTTGGTGACGTCGCAGATGAAGGTCTTGAGGTTCTCGGGGGCGATGTCGAGCGTGGGGATGAAGGCGTCGAGCTTCTCCTGAGCCGTGGAGGAGAGCGCGAGCTTGCAGCCCTCGGCGGCGAACGCGCGGGCGAGCGCCTGTCCTATGCCGCCGGTGGAACCGTTGATGAGTACAACCTTGTCTTTCAGCTTGTAATCCATTTTTTAGCCTTCCTTTCAAATGTGATTTTGTGGTTTCTTTCACACTTCGGCATAATTTTAACAGTCTCCGCTGAAAAATGCACTGTACACTCCGCGGATGAAGCGCCGCCGTTTCCGCCGGTTTGCACATCGCTTCCCTGAAGCCCGCATTATTTCAGGTTTTTTCGCGTTTTTCGCAAAATGTGAAAAATGCGAAAGCTGGCAGTTCAATTTTTGCGTTTTGCACAGTGCCTTTGTGCATTTTTGACCCCCGGCTTGTTGACATGGGGAGGGCAAATATTATATTTTAATAAAGAGTTCGTTAATTAATAGACGTTTTTTCGTGAGAGGCGGTTGATATGCGGAGATTGGACTTTGACAAACTGAACTCGGTACTTCTGGACGCAGTTCTCAGGAGGGTCGGCCTCAATGAGCTCTACGCCGGGGTCAGCGCCTGCACCGGGCTGCCTCTGATATGCTTTGACACCTCCTTCCGGCTCGTCGCGCACGCCTTCAACAGGCCGTTTTACTTCAACCACTGGGAATACATCGCCCAGCACGGCGGCGCGGATGAGGACGCGGTCCTCGGCAACAACTACCTCGTTGACCAGGAGAAGATGTACAAAAACCGCAAGTCGCTCTGCTTCGACAGCGGCAACAGCTCCGGTTATCCGCAGGCCTGCGGGCCGGTGCTCATAGGCGACAGGCTCGTGGCCTACTGCGGCATCATGATAGAGGACTGCGACGTGGAGGATGCGCTGCGAGCAAACGACCTGCTGGCAGAGGCCACGGCCGTGCTGCTGCGCGAGACGTCGCTGGACGTGGGCCAGCCGGAGCTCGCCGAGAAGCTGCTCATCGAAAACGAGCTCGGCGGCGAGGCCGCCAGGAAGTTCGCCTCCGCCTTTCCCCCTCCCTATGCTTTCATAATGATCTCCGTGCAGGACTCCGGCGTGTCCACGCTGGAATACATACGCGGCATACTCTGCGCCCCGGGCAAGCAGCGCATCGGCTGCCGCGGCGCGGAAAAGCAGCTTTACATGCTCCAATACGGCCTTGCGCGCGGCGAGGATTTCTCCGAGCTGCAGAGCATCACCGGCTCCTACGGCCTCGCCTGCGGCGTCTCGGACACCTTCAGCGACCTTGCCGAGATCTCCGAGCGCCGCGCCCAGGCCATGCTCTCGCTCACGGTCGGCTCCGGCGGGTTCAGCACCTTCCGCGGGAGCTATGCCGAGATAGCCGAGTGCTGCGCCGCGGAGTTTTACGGGCCCTATGCCTCCAAGCTCAGGAGCATCGAGGAGCTTGCGGGCGACGACCAGGCCGTGGACAGCGACTACGTCAAGACGCTCGAGTGCTATCTGCGCAGCTTCAAGCGCCACTCCGCAGTCTCGGAAAAGCTGGGTCTGCACAGGAACACGGTAATCAACAGGATAAAGCGGATAGAGGGCATTCTGAACATGGACATCTCCGCGGGCGGCAGCCTCTCAAAGCTGCTGCTGGGCATAGACATGCACGGCCTGTCCGCCGGAGACGGGGAGGCCGAATATGTGCGCTGAACGCAGACTGACATCCGGTGAGCTCGACGAGCTCATATTGAAATGCCTGGCCGACGGCATGGGCCTGCACCGGATAATGCAGGAGCTGTACGGCGCCTGCGGCGTGTGGCTCGCCGTCTTCGACACCTCCAGCGGCACCATTTTCTGCGTGCCTGACGGCGACGCGGGCCGCATGGACGTGCTTGAGCGGCTCAAGCGAGTCATAGTGGACGGCTTTCTCGCCGGAGACGCAAAGACCGTCGCGCTACTGCGCGACGGCAAGCCGGTCGTGTTCGGGCCGGACGAGGAGTGCGGGCGGCTGCACGTCTGCGGCGTGGCCTCTCCGCACACGGAGCCAAGGAGCATAGTCTCCGCAGGCATCTCGGACGAGTCCTGGCTGGAGCACGGGCACGAGCTGCTCTCGCGGCTCTGCCGTCTCTATGAGTTCTTCAACCGCCGCTCCGCCCGGGAGCAGCCGGTCAGGGACTCGAATTACCTGGAGTCGGGGCTTGCGCGCGAGCTCATCCTCGGCGTGGGCGACATCTCCAAGAGCCTCTTCGGCGACCTCTATGAGCTTCGCTTCAACGGCCTCTCCACCGGCATAGAGCCGGACTATGTCATGGCCGCAATGTCCCCTGCCGTCCCGGCGGACGAGCGCACTCTCGCGGAACTAGGCCGTGCGCTGGTCAAGCTGGTGCCCCAGTCGTTCAGGCTTGTGACCGGCGGCAGGCTGTACATCTTCGCCTACGGCATCGGCAGCAAGCGCATGTGCAGCTTCCATGACAAGCTGCGGTATTTCTGCGAGCTGAACTCCCTCGTGTGCGGCGTGTCGGACTCCTTCGGCAGTCTGAAGCAGCGCGGCGGATACCGGCGTCAGGCGGAGCAGGTGCTCAAGCTCTCGCTCGACGAGGGCAGGCGCGGCGTTACGCTGGTGGACGACGTGTACTTTGAGATGATACTCTCCGGCGCGGTCGAGAGCATGGGCAAGAAGGTCCTGGAGCTCTCCGAGGTCACGCTCCTCGCCGACTACGACGAAAAGAACAACACCGACTACCTCGCCACGCTGGAGGCCTATCTCTCCTTCGGCAACCGCCTCTCCGCCGCCGCGAGCTCCATGTTCATCGACCGAAGCACGATGAAATACCGCCTGCAAAAGATCTCCGACCTGCTCTGCGCCGACTTTGACGACCCGGACACGGCAAAGCGGCTGAGCCTCGGTATAGCCATACACAAACTAAAGGCGCAGGGCTGAGCCCCGCGCCTTTAGTTTGTCGAAGAAGGCAAAGCCTTCTTCGACAAATGGGCTTGCACTCCGCTCCGCGCCTCGGTTGTCCGCCGAGGGCGGACAATTCGACACTCCGCTCCGCGAGAAGTATTTTCGGCGACGTACACGCCGCCGCCGAAAATGATTGAACTCTATTTCGCGGCTGCGGCCGCGAAACTCTGCGAGGCTTTTCGACATACTGGGGCGCAGGGCTGAGCCCCGCGCCTTTTTTCAGGCCCTCTGGCCCGAGTATATCGACCGGTTTCCGTTCACCACATAGGCTGCGGCGCAGGCGATGAGGAAGGCGGGCGCTCCGGCCCAGCCGAAGACCTCCGCGCCGATGAGCGCCGGGGCCAGGAGCGTGTTGCTCGCGGAGCCGAACACGGCGGCGTAGCCGAGCGCGGCGCACAGAGGCACGGGCAGGCCGAACACGCCCGCGAGCACGGCGCCCAGGCTCGCGCCTATCGAAAACAGCGGCGTTACCTCTCCGCCCTGGAAGCCCGCAGCTAGCGTCAGGACGGTCAGCGCGAGCTTCAGCGCCCAGTCCCAGGCGTACACGGTCTCGCCGGATAGCGAGACGTTTATGAGGTTTGTGCCCAGGCCGCAGTAGCGGCCCCGGTAGAGGGCATAGAGTACGACAGAGAGCGCTAACCCCATGCAAAACGCGCGCAGGACCGGGTTTTTGAGCCGGTTTTGCGCCATTTTCTTTGCGTTTCGGAGGCAAAACGCAAACGCTGCGCCCACGAGGCCGAATATGACGCCGAGCACTGCGAGCTTTGCAAGCAGCAGCGCGTCCCACTCCGCCGGAGCGGCTACGGCGAACTCAAACTTCTCCAGCCCCAGCGCCCCCGAAGTTGCGCTCGCGCAGAGCGCGGCGACGGCGGCGGGCAGCAGCGCCCGGTGCTCCAGCCTGCCCACGGTGAGCACCTCCATGGCAAAGGCCGTGGCCGCGAACGGCGTCCGGAACAGCCCCGAAAAACCCGCGGAGATGCCCGTTATCAGCATCAGCCGCGGCGCGTCCTCCACGCGCAGCAGCCGCCCCACGCGGTGGGAAATAGCCGCGCCGAGCTGCACCGCCACGCCCTCGCGGCCTGCGCTGCCGCCGAAGAGGTGCGTCAGCCAGGTTGCGCACATGACGAAGGGAACGAGCTGGAGTGGTATGTCCTCCCTGTCCGCGTGCCCGGCCTCGAACACCATGCCCATGCCGTTTTCGCAGCCCGCGCCGTATTTCTTGTATGCCCAGGCCATCAGCGCGCCCACGACGCCTAGGAAGGGCAAAAACCAGGCCGTGTGCGCGTCCCTGACCGCGCCAAGATACAGCAGCACCCGCCCGAACAGGGCGTCAACTGCGCCGACTATGACGCCCGTCGGTATGGCGGCGGCGGTCAATATCAGGGTCTTTTTCATACTTTCCACCTCTCAAAAAGCAAAAAAAGCCGATGCTCCCGCGCACGGCATGCGCCGCGCGCAGAAGTCATCAGCTCAACGCGGTTCCGGCCAGCTGGCCGAGGGGGACCTCATCCCCTGTGTTTATTTTTTGAGGAATCTCCTGCCGGTATTCATGTAGACCAGGGTGAATATGGCCACGGCCAGGGTAGCGACTATGCCGGCGTAGAAGAGGTTTATGTTGTCGCAGAGCCCGGCGAGCATCCAGAGGCCGCCGCAGCTGATGGCAAAGGCCCACATGACGAGACCGATGAACTTGAGCACCTTGTCGCGGTCATAACGCTCCCGGTCGTCGAGAACATTCACATAGCGCCAGCCGCGGCCCTTGCGGAAGGCCGCGCCCACGGCCGCGCACAGCACGGTTATCATGGCCCCGAGCACCGTCAAGAACCAATACATTCCAAATCCTCCCTCAAGAGCGAATATAGCCGCATGTCCCGCACCACGCCGTTCTTGACGGCGCTGTGCCTCATGACGCCCTCCAGCCGGAAGCCCGCCTTCTCCAGCACTCGGCAGGAGGCGGCGTTGTCGGCAAAGGGCTCCGCATACACGCGGAGAAGGTCGGTCTCGGCAAAGGCGAAGCGGCATATCTGCCTCACAGCCTCGGTGCACACCCCTCTGCCCCAGAGACGGCGGACGACGTAATAGCCGAGCTCCGCCGTGCGGCGGTGGATGTTGCCCTGTCTCGTGAGCTGGATGCTGCCCGCTGCCTCGCCGCCGGCGTCGATGGCGAAGGCGTATGCCCCCTCCCCCGCCGTCCGGGCGTAGGCTATGTAGTCGCGCGCGTCAGCCTCGGTGTAGGGCTTGGGGAGGCCGTCGCGGAGGTTGTCGGTGACCCCGGCGTCGCTGAGCGCCTCGACTATCGCGGGCGCGTCGGTGGCCGTCCAGGGCCGTATGCATACGTGCATTTTCTATCAGTTCTCCTTCTGCTTGAGGAGCTTGGTGAGCTCCTCCATGAAGGTGTTTATGTCCTTGAAGGAGCGGTAGACCGAGGCAAAGCGGACATAGGCGACCTCGTCCACATCCTTGAGGCGGTCCATGACCATCTCGCCTATCTCGGTGGTGCTTATCTCGCGCTCCAGCGCGCTCTGGAGCTCCTGCTCTATGTCGTCGGCTATCTGCTCGAGCGAGGAGAGCGCGACGGGGCGCTTTTCGCAGGCGCGGACCATGCCGTTTATGAGCTTGACCTTGTCGAAGGTCTGGCGGCTGCCGTCGCGCTTGATGACGACCAGCGGGAGCCGCTCAATTATTTCATAAGTTGTAAATCTCTTCTGGCAGGCGAGGCACTCGCGCCTGCGGCGGATGGTGGCGCCCTCCTCGGCGGGCCTGGAATCTATGACTCGGCTCTCGGTATAGCCGCAAAACGGGCATTTCATGGCTTTCCCCCCATATCTATACTTCCCAAAAGAGTATAGCACAGCCGAGACGCCCGCGCCAACTACATTTTTCACACTTTCGGCATTTTCCGCTGGGAAATATTTTGCCTTGCCCCCTCCCCCGCCGCGCGGCTACAATAGCTGCATGGAGGTGAGGATATTGAAGGTCATCCGGCGCATGCTCTGCATGTGCGACCCGGCCTGGGAACTGCTCATCCGAGGCCTGCAGCTCTCGTGCGTGCTGCTCTTCTGCGCCTTCCTGCTTCTGGTGGACGCGGGGGGCTTTTCGGTGGAGAGCTGCGGTACATATTTTCTCGCCGAGGAGCTGCTGACGCTGCCTCAGGCGATACTGCTGGTGGTCATGCTAGCGGGCGTCATGATAGAGGAGCGGCGGCTGTGAGGGCGCGCAGCTCCTCGCTCGTATAGAGCGCGTTGAGCACGTCGAGCAGCGCGTTTGCGCCGAGGCGCTCGGGCAGGCCCAGGCGCTTCAAAAGCTCACTGCGGCGCCGGGCGCTGTCGGGGCGGCCGCTCAGGCCCAGCTCATAGAGCGTGGCCTTGGTTATGCCGCCGCTCCGGTGGGTGGGCGTCTCGTCCCCCAGCGTCGCGCCCGCGCGGCGCAGCGCGTCTATCAGCGTCTCTGCGCTCATGCCCTCGACGCCGAGCTTGCCCTCCTTGGATGGCGACGCCTTGCGCCGTTCCTTGCCCGCGACGTCGGGTATATATGCCTGCTTCACGAGCGCGGGGTCGATAGCGCTCTTTAAAAAATTGCGTATGACAAAGCCCGCGCCGTCGCCGTCCGTTAGTACTACAAGCCCCCGCGCCTCGGCGAGGCGGCGGAGCAGCGCGAGTTTTTCCTTATCATTGAACACGCCGAAGCCAGAGGTCTCGACTATCACGGCGTCGAAGATCTGCGAGAGGGTGTTCTTGTCGTAGCGGCCCTCGACGACGATTACTTCCTTTACAGGTATCATGCCCTCGCCCCCGCCGCTATCTTGATGAGCAGCTCGCTCAGGAGGTCCGCCCCGTCCATGCCGGTGCTCTTCATGGCATAGTCGGTCTCCGCGCAGAGCTCCACGGCGCGGGCGAGGTCCTCAGTGTCGAAGCCCCGGGCCGAGCGCAGCAGGCGGTCCACCATGAAGTCGAACTTCACGCCGCAGTACTGCCGCACAAAGTCGCCGCCGAGCTTCTCGTCCACCGCGACCCGCGCGGCGTAGAGCCGCCGCATCTGCGTGCCGATGACGGCGAGGATGGCGATCGGCTCCTCGCCCATGGCCATGAGGTCCGCCAGCGTGCGGCAGGCGCCGTCGTAGTCGCGCGCGGCCAGCTGGTCCGTCATCTCGAACACCCTCGCCTCCGGTATGCGCATCGCGAGGCGCGACACGTCCTCCGCCGTCACCAGCTCGCCCTGGGTGCCGGCGGCTATTTTTTCTATCTCGGGGATGAGCCCGTTCATCAGCTCGCCGCTGAGGTATATCAGCGTCACGCAGGCGTCGGGCAGGGCGTTCTTCCCCAGCGCGGCGAAGCGCTTGCGTATCCACTGCACCAGCGGGCCCTGGCCCTGGGAGGTGAAGTTGATGACCTTGCCGTATTTGGCGACGGCCTTCATGATCTTCGTGCGCTGGTCCGGCTCGAAGTCCGTGTCCTGCACGAAGGCCAGCGTGCACCAGTCGGGGACGTCGGAGATGAGCTTTTCCAGCGCGGCGGCCTCGGCGTCGCGGCAGTGGGCGAAGTCGTAGCCGCGCACCTCGGTCAGGGTGCGCTCCGAGAGGAACGGCAGCGCGTTCACGGCGTCCGAGAGCTCGCGCAGGGACGTGCTCCTGCCGTCGAGCCGGTGGTAGCTGAAGTCGTCGCCCCCGTCCGGGAGGCAGGCGGCCTTTATCTCGCCCAGGAACGCCTCGCGCAGATAGTCCTCCTGGCCGTAGAGCAGGTAGAGCCTCGCGGGGCCCCCGGCCTTGAGCTCGCGGCTCACGTCGCCGTAGTTGAGGCGGTCGTTCGGTTTTGCTTTTTTCTGACGCTTGTTAGCCATTTGCATCTGCCCTCACTGTGATATTGCCGTTTTGGTCCGTCCTGTATACCTCCAGACCCAGGATCTCGAGCCGCCGGAGAGCCTCCCAGGTCGGATGGCCGTAGCTGTTGTAGCCTACCGAGATGGCCGCGTACTCCGCGTCGATGGCTGCCAGCAGCTCGTAGCTTGTGGAGTATTTGGAGCCGTGGTGGCCCACGACCAGCAGCTCCGTGTCCGGGAGCGCTCGGGTGCTGACCAGCTCGCGCTCCGCGGAGCTGTTGATGTCGCCCATCACCAGCGCGTCGAAGTCGCCGATGCTCGCGAGGGCGACGACGCCGCGCTCGTTTTCGTCTCCGGCCTCCAGCGGTTTGAAGAGCGTGAGCTCCAGGCCGCCCAGCGTGAGCGAGAGGTCGCTCTCCGAGACGTACACCACCTCGGTGCCGTGCCGCTCCGCCGCGGCGAGGATGCCCTCGAGCAGTCCGTCGGAGTCGTCCGGGTCGCCGGGCATGTAGAGCGTGCCGACGTCTATGCGCGCGAGCAGCCGCTCCGCGCCGTTTGCGTGGTCCGCGTGCAGGTGCGTGAGCACCAGCGCGTCGATCGAGCCCCGGCCGCGGCTTAGCAGGTACTCCGAGGCGGTGTCCCCGGCGTTATCCCAGGTGCCCTTGCCTCCGCAGTCGATGAGCACGGCCCTCTCGCCGCAGACGGCGGCCACGCACTGGCCCTGGCCCACGTCCAGCACCGTGACCGAGCTCTCGTCCACCTCGGTGAGCCGCGCAGACACCAGCACGACTATCAGCGTGCAGACCGCCGCCAGCGACGGTGCGAGCGGCCGGAAGTCTCCCTTTCCCTTGAGCGCCCAGGCCAGGGCGAAGGCGAGGTAGGCGAAAACCAGCCACCAGGCTATCAGCCCGTCTGCCGTGTACACCGCGGAATACGGCAGCCCTGCGAGCGTCTCCGCCGCGAAGCTGATATACCGCGCTAGCCAGCCCGCGTTCCAGCCTATCGCCGCTCCCAGCGGGACGAACACCAGCCCCGCCGCTATCGCCGCGTAGCCCGCCGTGAAGGCCAGGGACACGGCCCAGAGCGTCGCGAGATTAGTGAGCGGCGCGACGAGCGAGACATAGCCGAAGATGAGCGCCACGACCGGCGTTGTGAACACAATGGAGCCGACGGAGCTGGAGACGCTGGCGAGGACGAACCTGACGACGGCATTCGGGTGCCTCTTCTTGTCCCCGTGCCGCCAGAGCTTGTCGAGCCGGTCATACACCTTCGGCGTGAGCAGTATAATGCCCGTCATGGCCGCAAACGAGAGCTGCAGCCCCGCCGCCGCGACGGATAGCGGGTTTGCCACGACCAGGATGAGCAGGCCGGCGCACAGCGAGGTCAGCCCGTCCGCCTCCCGTCCGAGCAGCGGCGCGAGCATTACCAGCACCAGCATGACGCAGGCGCGCACCACCGAGGCCGTGCAGCCCGTCATGAACGTGAACAGTATTATCACCGGCACGCCCCAGAGCGAGGCCCGCCGCTTGCCGAGCAGATGCACCAGCACGCCGTAGAGGAACGAGAGGTGCATGCCCGAGACGGCCACGACGTGGCGTATTCCGGAGACCGAGAGCGCGTTGTCGAGCTCGTAGTCGTCGTAGAGCCCGGAGGTATCGCCTATGAGCAGACCGAGCATGAAGGGCTGGGTATCCCCGGGAAATACCTCCCGCGCCGTCTCGCGGACCAGGTTCGCAAGCTCCATCGGAAAGCTCAGGAAGCTCCGAGCGTCGCGGCGGACATTCTCCGGCTCCCCGGCGAGGTAGGCGCGCATGAGTATGCCGCGGGAGGAGTATCGGTCCGTCGCCTCGCCATATTTCTCCAGCGCGGAGATGAACTCCAGCGGCAGCTCCGCCACGTCGCCCGGGCGCAGTTCCGGCATGATGCCCTCGTAGTCATATACCGCGGCCTTGACGCGCGGCAGGCCCTCCTGCTCTATGCGCACCTCCACGGAGGCATATCCCACGTCGCGCTCCGGGTAGTCCAGCACGCGGGCGGTGACGGTGAGCTCCTGCCCGGCCAGCTCCGCGGCGGGAGCGACGAAAATGTCCGTATACAGCCCGTACCAGCCCAGGCCGAGGGCCGCAGAGATGCAGATTATGAGCGCACGCAGCCGCGCCGTGCCCTTGAGCGCCAGCGCCGGAAGGCACAGCAGCAAAAGCCCGCCCGAGCACCAGTAGAGCGCGGGCGCGCCCAGAAGATAATGTGCAACCGCCGCGGCCCCTGCAAAGGAGAGCGCGGCGCATACCAGCTTACGCACGACGCCCCGGCTCGTCAGTCAGGCCGAGTATGTAGTCCGCCGAAACGCCGTACAGCTCCGAGAGCTTGATAACCGCCCAGACCGGTATCTCACGTATGCCCTTTTCATACCGGCGATAGACCTCTCTGTTCATATTGAGGTACTCCGCAATCGCGACCTGCGTCCTGTCGCTGTCCGTGCGCAGGTCCTCCAAGCGCGGAAAATACATTCGCATCACCGACTAAATGCTACTATTTTGTAGCATAAAAGCGCAAATATGCCGCCATACGGATGTAATTTTCGAAAAATGTATTGGCAGGCGGACGGCCTGCCAATACATTCGGGGCTTTACCCGTCAATTGATTCAGATGAGCTTCTCGGCCATCTCTGTGCCGGCGAGGATGTGGAAATGCAGGTGCGGGACGGTCTGTCCGGCGGCCTTGCCGGAGTTGGTGATGACGCGGAAGCCCTCGTCAAGGCCCTCCTGCGCGGCTATCTTCGCGATGACCTCGAAGATGTGGGCCACGGCGGCGGAGTTTTCGGCGGTTATCTGGGCCGCGGAGTCCGCGATGTGCTCCTTGGGGATGACCAGGATGTGGGTCGGGGCCTGGGGGTTGATGTCCCGGAACGCGAGGACGCTCTCGTCCTCATAGACCTTGTTGGACGGGATGTCGCCCTTGGCTATCATGCAGAACAGGCAGTTTTGCATTTCAGTTCTCCTCCTTCAAAAGTCCGAGCTTCATGGCGACGAAGTTGTCCACCATGGCAAGCGCGTTATCTAGCATGAGCATGTCCTTGCCGCCGCCCATGGCGAAGTCCGGCTTGCCGCCGCCCTTGCCGCCGGTCATGGCGGTGACCTGCTTGATGATGTCGCCGGCCTTCACGCCCTTTTCCACGGCGTTCTTGCCGCAGACGGCGAAGAAGGTTATCTTCTGCGCGTCGTCCGTCGTGGCGAACACGGCGACGAGGTTCGGGGCCTTGTCGCGCAGGAAGTCGCCGGCGCGGCGCATCTCGTCCGCCGTCGCGCCCGGGCGCATGGCGGTTATGACGCGCAGGTCGCCCACCTTGCGCGCAGTGGTGATGAAGCCGTCCAGCTCGCCGGAGCGCAGCTTGTCCTGCAGCGCCTCGACCTTGCGCTTGAGCTCCTTGAGGTCGTTCATCGCGGCCTTTGCCTTGTCCACGACCTCGAAGGGCGAGGACTTGAGCACGTTGGCCATCTCCAGCAGCTTGCGGTTGTTCTCCTCGTTCTCGCGGAAGAACTCAAGGCCGGTGACGGCCTCGATGCGCCTCACTCCGGAGGCGACGGAGAACTCGGACTCTATCCTGAACGGGCCGACCTTGGCCGTGTTGTCCACGTGCGTGCCGCCGCAGAGCTCGCTGGAGAAGTCGCCCATGGTGACGACGCGGACGCGCTCGCCGTACTTCTCGCCGAAGAGGGCCTGTGCGCCGTGGCTCTTGGCCTCCTCGAGGCCCATCTCCTCCACGTTGACGCCGTCGCCGCGGAGTATCTCGCGGTTTACTATGTGCGCGACCTCGAGCAGCTCCTCGCCGGTCATGGCGGAGAAGTGGGTGAAGTCGAACCTCAGCTTGTCCGGCTCGACCAGGGAGCCGGCCTGATGGACGTGGTCGCCGAGCACCTGGCGGAGCGCGGCGTGCAGCAGGTGCGTGGCGGAGTGCGCGCGCATGATGGCGCGGCGGCGCTCGGCGTCGACCTTGGCGGTGACGGCCATGTCGAGCCTGAGCTCGCCGGAACGCATAACGCCGCTGTGCAGGTACTTGCCGCCCTTGGTCTTCTGGACGTCGCGGACCTCAAAGACGGCGCCGCCGGCCTCGATGGTGCCATGGTCGGCGACCTGGCCGCCCATCTCGGCGTAGAACGGGGTCTTGTCGAGCACGACGGAGCCCTCGGCTCCCTCGCTCAGCTCGCCGGAGAGCTCGCCCTCGACGACCAGGGCTTCGACCTTGGCCTCGTCGGTGAGCTTGTCATAGCCGGTGAACACGGTCGGCACGGCGTCGAGGCCCAGGTCGAGGCCGGACCAGCCGCTGATGTCGCCGCGCGCGGCCCTGGCGCGCTCGCGCTGTTCCTGCATGAGGGCGTTGAAGCCCTCGGTGTCCGCGGTCATGCCGGACTCGCTGAGGACGTCCTCGGTGAGGTCCAGCGGGAAACCGTAGGTGTCGTAGAGCCGGAAGGCGTCCGCGCCGGAGAGCACGGTCTCGCCCTTGGCCTTGAGGCCGTCCATGAGCTCGGCGAGGATGCGCATGCCGCCGTCTATCGTGCGGGCGAAGCTCTCCTCCTCGGTGCGGATGACCTTGGTGATGAAGCTCTGCTTGTCAACGAGGTCCGGATAGGCGGTGCGGTTCTCGTGGATGACCGTCTCGCAGACCTTGTAGAGGAAGGGCTCGTTCACGCCTAGGAACTTGCCGTGGCGCGCGGCGCGGCGCAGCAGACGGCGCAGGACGTAGCCGCGGCCCTCGTTGGAGGGCAGCACGCCGTCGCCGATGAGGAAGGTTGCGGAGCGGATGTGGTCGGTGATGACGCGCAGGGAGACGTCGTTCCTGTGGCTCTCGCCGTAGTGCGCACCGGTGAGCTCCGAGACCTTGTGCGTGATGTTCATGACGGTGTCGACATCGAAGAGGCTGTCCACGCCCTGGCAGACGCAGGCGAGGCGCTCCAGTCCCATGCCGGTGTCGATGTTCTTCTGGGCCAGCTCGGTGTAGTGGCCGTGGCCGTCGGAGTTGAACTGGGAGAAGACGTTGTTCCAGACCTCGATGTAGCGGTCGCAGTCGCAGCCGACGGTGCAGGTGGGCTTGCCGCAGCCGTATTTCTCGCCGCGGTCGTAGTATATCTCGGAGCAGGGGCCGCAGGCGCCGGTACCGTGCTCCCAGAAGTTGTCCTCCTTGCCGAAGCGGTAGATGCGCTCCGGGGGGATGCCTATCTCGTCGCGCCAGATGTTGAACGCCTCGTCGTCGTCAACATAGACGGAGGGATAGAGCCTGTCCGGGTCGATGCCGACCCAGTCCGGGCTGGTGAGGAACTCCCAGCTCCAGGCGATGGCCTCGTGCTTGAAGTAGTCGCCGAAGGAGAAGTTGCCGAGCATTTCAAAGTAGGTGCCGTGACGGGCGGTCTTGCCGATGTTCTCGATGTCGCCGGTGCGGACGCACTTCTGGCAGGTGCAGACGCGGCGGCGGGGCGGGGTCTGCTCGCCGGTGAAGTAGGGCTTCATCGGGGCCATGCCGGAGTTTATGAGCAGCAGCGAGGGGTCGTTCTGCGGGATGAGCGAGAAACTGGGCAGGCGCAGGTGTCCCTTCGATTCAAAAAACGAGAGGAACATCTCCCTGAGTTCATTAAGACCAAATGCCTTCATAAATAACCTCCAAGGACAAATATCCGTATTCAATCATAATAAACACCGCGAGAAAAATTGTCAAGCGCGCACGCGAAAAAAGGGCCCTCCCGGTGGGAAGGGCCCTGCGGGTTTGAGTTTGGGTCTCAGCCCTCGCCGCGCTGCTTTTTGCGCCAGGCGTCGAGGACGGCGCAGAAGACGAGGGAGAGGTAGGTCTCCTCCTCATTGGCGCTGCGGCTGGTGAGGGCGATGGGCACCCTCGCGCCGACAACGGCGCCGCAGGTGACGGCATGGGCGTGGATGAGCCAGCTCTTGACAAGGGTGTTGGCCGTGGAGAGGTCGGGGGCGATGATGCCGTCGAAGCCGCCGCCGGACCAGGGGCAGTCGTAATTCTTGAGCCTCGCGGCCTCCTTGCTGAGGATGAGGTCGTAGGAGATGGGGCCCCAGAGCTCGCAGTCCGCGAAGGGACGCTGCTTCTGCTCGGAGACCAGGCGCTGGGCCTCCACCGTGTCCTGCATGTGGAAGGTGACCTTCTCAACCAGGCTCAGGAGTGCCAGCTTCGGGTTCTCATAGCCGAAGGCCTTGAGCGCGTCGGCCGTGTTGCGGATTATCTCCTTCTTCTGCGACATGTTGGGCTTGATGATGACGGTCATGTCGCTGAGCGCGAGGAGCTTGGGGTACTCCGGCAGGCTGGCGAGCGAGACGTGGCTCATCAGGCGGTCCGTGCGCAGGTGGTTGGTCTTGTCCAGGACGGGCATCAGGAAGTCGCGCGTGGGGATGTTGCCGCGCATGAGCACGTCGCCGTCACCGGAGTTGACTATATCTATAGCCTCCTGGGTGATGTTGTGTCCGGGAGGCGTGTCCACCATCGTATAGGGCTCGCGCTCCAGGCCGAACTGCTCGAGCACGGTAATCGTCCTCGCGCGGTCGCCGACCAGCACGGGCTGCACAAGGCCCTTCTCCTGGGCCGCGAAAATGCCCTTGAGCATGTTCTCGCCGTCCGAGCCGGCGAGGATGACGCGCATGGGCCGGGACATCTTGGGAACTCGCTCGAGTATCTTATCGAAATTCTTAAGCTCCATGATCACATCTCCGTTTTCCATAATGGCGAGGCAAATCCTACCCCTTCTACCATTATATACGACGCAGACGCGGAAAACAAGCCCAAATTGGTGCAAAACCACTTAAAATAACAGGGTGCGGAACGGGCCGCACCCTGTTATTTTTCTGTTCAGTTGCCGGTATAGTCCTGCGTCGCCGTGAAGGCCTCGAACTCGCTGTAACTGGTGAAGAAGCGGTGCGTGCCTGTCTCGGTGTCGAGGGCGTAGTAGAGGTAATTCGTGCTCGCCGGGTTGAGGGCCGCGTTGATGGAGGCGAGGCCCGGGTTGCAGATGGGTCCGGCGGGCAGGCCGGTGTTCGTGTAGGTGTTATAGGGGCTCTCGACCTTCAGATCCTCTTCGGTGAGGTGCTCCTTGTGCTCGCCGAGGGCGTACATGACCGTGGCGTCTATCTGCAGCGGCATGCCCTGATTGAGGCGGTTGTAGATGACGGAGGCGATGTTGGCGCGCTCGTCGTTGTTTGCGGCCTCGGCCTCTATCATCGAGGCCACGATGACCGCCTGATGCAGCGAGATGCCCAGGTTGTCCGCCTGCGTGTACATGTCCGCGGTCAGCTTGCCGTGGAAGTTCAGCAGGAACTTGTTGATGGCGCTGGAGGCCTGCTCGCCCTGATAGAACTCATAGGTGTCCGGGAAGAGGTAGCCCTCCAGGCGGCTCGCGTCGCCGGGCTCGGACCACTCGAGGAAGGGGTAGTCGTAGATATAGTTCGCCGCGGCGTCCATGAGGTCCTCGACGGAGCAGATGCCCTCGGACTCGAGCTTTTCAAAGATCTGCTGCATAGTATAGCCTTCGGGGAAGGTTATCGTCGTCGTGACCATGGAGATCGACGCCGTCTGCATCCGGAGCACCAGTGCGTTATAGTCGCACTTCGTGTTGAGCTCATAGGTGCCCGGGTCGAGCTTGCGGTCCGCGTGCGTGACCTTGCAGAACAGCTTGAAGAGCGGCTTGTACTCGATGATGCCCGCGTCCTTGAGCACGTTGGCGACATAGTCTATGTCGGCGCTCTGGACGGTCTTGGTGGTCACGGTGCCGTCCTCGTTTTCCTCTTCGATCTGCTTTTCGGTGAAGATGCTCTCGGGCAGGGTCACGGTGCCCTCCGTGTAGTCCTTGTTGAGCGCCAGCACGTCGGAGGCGGCCATCCAGCCCACGCAGGCGAGGATGATGCTCAGGCTTATGACGAAGACGAAGTACATTAGCCCGCCCAGGCAGCCGGTCTTGCCGTCGCGCCGGGAGCGGATGGGCTTGTAGTCGCGCTCCTCGAGGGGCTCGTCCTCGTACTCATCGACATGGAAGTGCTCCTCATGCCCTTCGCCCTTGTGCTTGGAGCGGTCGTATATGAGGTCGTCGATGAGCTTGATGGGGTTCACGGCGTGCTTTTCGGCCTCGGGCTCCTCGCTTTTCTCCGGCTCGGGCTCGGACTGGGCGCGCTTCTTGCCGCCGAATACGCCGCGGCCGTGGATGGAGGGCAGGACCTTGGTCTCGTCCCCCGCGGGCTCTTCTTCGCCCGCGCCGGGCTCGGCGTCGGTCTCAGCATTCCCGGCGGTCTCCGGTTCGGCCTTGTGCCCCTGTTCCGGCTCGTGCTCCTGCCCGGACGGGGCCTCAAGGGCCTTTTCCGGCTCCGGGGCGGCGGTCTCCGGCGCGGAGTCGGGGCTCTGCCCCTCCTCCGGCTTCTTCACGCCGAATATCTCGTTGAGCTTGTCAAAATTATTCTGCATTTTCTGGAGTTCTCCCAAGTAACGTGTTTGCCGCGCCGGGCATATTATGGCTCAGACGGTGCGAACCGGCGCCGGCACCGCCCCGAACGATCAGACAGCTCTCCTCGCCCGCCCCCCGCGCGGGGCCGGGCCCGGGTAAATCACATAGCGCGGAGAAAGGTCGATTAAATGTTCTGCGGAAATGGAAACGGAAGCTGCTTCTGGATCATCATTATACTCCTGCTCATCTTCTGCTGCGGCGGAAACTGCGGGTGCAGCTCCAGCTGCGACAGCAGCAACAACTGCGGCAGCTGCTGCTGAAGCGGCACAAACCACGGCACAGGGCTCGTCAGAGCCCTGTTTTTATTTTTCTGAGCTCAGTTATGACGAAGCCGACGGCAAAATCGTTCCAGTCCTGCGGGACTTTTTCCAGCAGGAGCCGCTCGCGGCAGAGGCAGGCGGCGGGGACGCGGCGCCCGGCGAGGTAGCGGTCGTAGTAGCCGCCCCCGTGGCCGAGGCGCACGCCGCGCACGTCGCAGCAGAGCGCCGGGACCAGCATGAGGTCCCCCTCCCCCGGCTCCACCGTCTCCGACTCGTCAGGCGGCTGGGGTATGCCGTACATGCCCTCGGCGAGCGTGCCGTCATAGAGCGCGAAGTCCATGACCCCGCCCTTCCGGCTCCTGGGCAGAGCGACGCGCCGGCCCTCTTGCAAAAGCTGGTCAACAATGCGTCTTGTATCGCACTCCCTGTCCACGGAGAGGTAGGCGAACACCGTGCCGGCCGAGCCAAACTCCGGCAGGCTCAGGACGTTTTCCCAAATGCCTCTGTCGCTCTCGCGCAGATATTCCTCGTCGAGCGCCGATATTCTCTCGTTTATCGCCCTGCGGAGGGCGGCCTTTTCCTCTTTCACAGCGCGGCCATGACGTCGGCGAAGATCTCCTCGTGCTTCTCGTCAAGCTCGCGGATCTGGCCGTTTTTCTTGAAGTCCACGCGCTTCCAGCCGTAGTGGTCGGCGGCGCGGCTTCCGGTGGCGATGCACTTGGCGAGGTAGGCGGCGTCCTTCTCGTGGATGTCGCCGTCCTTGCCGGTCTTCTCCTGGCGGTGGCGCATCCGGGCCAGCGAGGTCTCGAGGTCCACGTCGAGGTAGATCACGAGGTCGGGCCTGGGCAGGCCGAGTTTAACATATTCGAGGTCATACAGCCAGTCGAAAAACGCCGGCTGCTCGGCCTCGCTGAGCTTTGCGCCCTGGTGGACGGCGTTGGAGGTGGTGTATCTGTCCGAGAGCACCACCCCGCCGGAGCGGTAATACTCGCCCCAGTCGGTCATGTACGAGGCGTAGCGGTCCACCGCGTAGAATATCGACGCCGCACATGCGCCGACGTCCTCCGGGTCCTTGCCGAAGCGCCCCTCCAGGTACATCCTGATAAGCGCCGAGGACTCCTGGTCGTACCTCGGGAAAACTATCGTGCGGCAATCTATGCCCTCGCGCTCGAACCGGGCCTTGAGCCGGCGGTACTGGGCGGACTTGCCGCTGCCGTCGATGCCCTCGAGCACTATGAGCTTGCCCTTATCTGCCATTTTATTTACCTCTCAGCCTCTCCCCCGCCGCTTCTATGACGAAGAGGGGCAATTTCATCATGCGCCCGATGCGCCTCGGCTCCTTCAAGAGCCGGTACAGCCACTCGAGGTCGAGCTTCTGCCAGGCCTCGGGCGCGCGCTTCACCGTGCCTGCGAACACGTCGAGGCTGCCGCCGAGGCCGACCATGAGGCCCACGAGCAGCTTGCCCGACATCTTCGCCATCCACAGCTCCTGCTTCGGCGCGCCGAGGCAGACGAGCAGGAAATCCGGTGCAGCGTCCTTTATCTTTTCTATTATAGGCCCGTCGTCCGAAAAATAGCCGTCCGACGTGCCGCTTATCACGAGTCCGGGGAATTTTGTCCTCAGCGTCTCCGCCGCGGCCTCGGCCACACCCGGCTTTGCGCCGAAGAGGTACACGCTGCCGCCGCGCTCCGCCAGCCGCGCCATTACGCCGCAGGCGAAGTCGATGCCCGGGACCTTTTCCTTCATGGGCCGCCCCAGGATGGCCGCGCCCTTGACTATGCCCGCGCCGTCGGGCAGGACGATGTCCGCCCCCGCGAGCGCCTCTTTGAGCGCCGGATTCTCCTTTGCCAGCATGACTATCTCCGGGTTCGGAGTGACCACATAGCGGCCCTCGCGCGCGTCAATGAGCTCGAGCGCCCTCTCGACGGCTTCGGCCTTCGTGACGTTGTCAAAGCCCACGCCAAGTACGTCTGTACGGCTCATACAGCGGAAAACACCTCGCCTATCTTCTCATGTATCACCAGGTCCGCATACCTGTCGTACGGGGTCTCCGACAGGTTCACGAGCGCCAGCTTTGTGCCGCGGTAGTAGTTGATGAGCCCCGCGGCGGGGTACACGCCGAGCGACGTGCCGCCGATTATGAGCACCTCGGCATTGCGGATATAGCGCACGGCGCGCTCCATGATATCCTGGTCCAGCGGCTCCTCATAGAGCACGATGTCCGGGCGCACCACGCCGCCGCAGGTGCAGTGCGGCACGCCCTTGCAGTGGTTCATCTCGTAGGCCGGATACGGTTTGCGGCAGCGCGAGCAATAGGCACGCAGAATGCTGCCGTGCAGCTCCAGCACGTTCTTGCTGCCCGCCGCCTGATGCAGGCCGTCTATGTTCTGCGTTATGACGGCCTTGAGCTTGCCCTCGCGCTCGAGCTCCGCCAGGCGCAGGTGCGCCCGGTTCGGCTTCGCGCCGTCCACCACCAGCTTCTCGTGGTGGAAGCGGTAATACTCCTCCGGGTCGCGCTCGAAGAAGCTGTGGCTCAGTATCGTCTCGGGCGGGTAGGCCCATTTCTGGTTGTAGAGCCCGTCCACGCTGCGGAAGTCGGGGATGCCGCTCTCCGTGGAGACGCCTGCGCCGCCGAAAAACACGATGTTGTCGCTCCCTGCTATCCAGTCCTTGAGCTTTTCGATTTTTTCGTCCATGTCATCCTCCGTTTCCGCGGCCCGCGGGGACTCAGCCCTGCGGGTTCATGGTGTAGTTCGGGGCTTCCTTGGTGATGTATATGTCGTGCGGGTGGCTCTCCTTGAGGCCCGCGCCGGTTATGCGGACAAACTTGGTCTTGGTGCGCAGCTCCTCTATGGTGCGGCAGCCGCAGTAACCCATGCCGGAGCGCAGGCCACCCATCATCTGGAAGATGGTCTCGGACACGGCCCCCTTGTAAGGCACGCGGCCCTCGACGCCCTCGGGGACGAGCTTCTTGGAGCCGGACTGGAAGTATCGGTCGCCGGAGCCCTTCTGCATGGCGCCTATGCTGCCCATGCCGCGGTAGACCTTGAACTGGCGGCCCTGGAAGATCTCGCTCTCTCCGGGGCTCTCCTCGCAGCCGGCGAGCATGGAGCCCATCATGACGACGCTGCCGCCCGCGGCCAGAGCCTTGACGATGTCGCCCGAGTACTTGATGCCGCCGTCGGCGATGACGGGGATGCCGTACTTGTCGGCCATGGCGGCAGACTCGAGCACGGCGGTGATCTGGGGCACGCCGATGCCGGACACCACGCGGGTGGTGCAGATGGAGCCGGGGCCTATGCCGACCTTGACACAGTCCGCGCCGGCCTTGATGAGGGCCTCGGTGGCCTCGGCGGTGGCGACGTTGCCCGCGATGAGCTGCACCTCGGGGAAGGCGTTCTTCACGAGGCCGACGCAGCGCATGATGTTGGCGGAGTGGCCGTGGGCGCTGTCGAGCACCAGGGCGTCGACGCCCGCCTGGACCAGCGCGCCCGCGCGGTCGAGGATGTCGTTGGTGACGCCGATTGCGGCGGCGCAGAGCAGGCGGCCGTGCTTGTCCTTTGCGGAGTTCGGATACTTTACGACCTTCTCTATGTCCTTGATGGTGATGAGGCCCTTGAGGCGGAAGTTTTCGTCCACGATGGGCAGCTTCTCGATCTTGTGGCGGCGCAGGATGTCCTTGGCCTCCTCGAGCGTGGTGCCCTCCTTGCCGGTGACAAGGCCCTCGCTGGTCATGACCTCGCGGATGCGGGTGTCCATGTTCTCTTCAAATTTCATATCCCGGTTGGTGATGATGCCGATGAGCCGCCCGTCCGTGTCCACGACAGGCACGCCGGAGATGCGGAACTTCGCCATGAGGGCGTCCGCCTCCTCAAGGGTGTTGTCGGGGCCAAGGGAGAAGGGGTTCGTGATGACGCCGTTTTCGGAGCGCTTTACCATATCCACCTGCTCCGCCTGAGCGTCTATCGGCATGCTCTTGTGGATGACGCCGATGCCGCCCTCGCGCGCTATCGCGATGGCCATGCGGTATTCCGTCACGGTGTCCATTGCCGCGCTCATGATGGGGGTATTGAGCCTGATGGTCTTGGTAAGGTTGGTAGACAGGTCCACGTCCGTCGGGAGAACATTGCTCTCCGCGGGGACAAGCAGCACGTCGTCAAAGGTCAGGCCCTCGCCGACGAAGCGCTCGGAAAAGCTGTTTAACCGGTTCATATGAAACGCACCTCCGCAAAAGATTTGGATTTTTGCTATTCCTCATATTTTATCACAGCCACGCCCTAAGTCAACCATTTACGCCCCAATACGCGGTGTGAGAAACATAAAAAAGCGCACGCCGGGGCGCGCGCTTTTTTTGTCATATCGCACCGGGCTCTCATCTCTCCGAGGCGGTCTCGCGGGCGTGATAGAACATGTACTGCTGCGCGAGACCGGCGTATTTGCCGAGGGTCGAGGGGTCGAAGCCCTTGGGCAGATTTTCCGCCAGGGCGCGCTTTATCCAGACGTCCACGGGGAAGGCATCGAGCTGGTGCAGGCCGAAGAGCACCACGCAGTTCGCGACCTTGTCGCCCACGCCGTTGAGCTTTTTGAGCTCCGCCCTCGCCTCCGTGCAGGGCAGGAGGCCCGTCTTTTCGAGGTCGAGCTTGCCGGAGGCGACGGCCTTCGCCGCAGCGAGTATGTAGGGCGCGCGGTAGCCCGAGTGCAGCGGCGCGAGGTCGGCCTCATCCAGCTCCGCCACGCGCTCCGCCGACGGGAACGAGCGCGCCTCGCCCCAGGGGGCCTCCACCGCGTCGCCGTAGAGCGAGCAGAGTTTTTCCACGATGCCCTTTATGCGCGGGATGTTGTTGCACTGCGAGATGATGAACGAGCAAAGCGCCTCCCACTTGTCCTGGCGGAGTATGCGTATGCCCTCGCCGTAGGCCGCGCAGTCGCGCAGATAGTCGCAGACCTCGATGCTCCGCCGTGCGTCGTCATAGTCCGTGTCCATGTCGAGATAGTCACGCCAGAAATATATGTCCTCCAGGGCGCACTCGATGTACGTCCGGCCCTCCTCGGCCCAGACGACCGCCGCCTTTCCGGAGGCCACGCCCCGCCAGCGGCCGGTCTCGTCCTCGTTCCAGCGGAAGCACTGGCCGCAGTCAAAGGTCCGCCGGGGGTTGAGTTCGCGCTCGCCGCAGAGCTCGAAAATCGCGGTTTCCACCTGTTATCCCACCGTTCTTTGTGTGTTTTACCCGATTATACCCCGGCATTTCGTATATTTCAACAGAAATCAATTCTTGCAGACATGATTTGAAATGTGGTATAATATTACTAATTTAAATCATAAATAAAGGAAGGTGCAGCTATGAGCTGGCAAAAGGAATTGGAAAATGGCGTGCGCTCCATGGAGCAGCTGGCGCCGAAGCTTGGGCTGTCACCGGAGGAGGCACAACGCAGAGAAGAGATAGCGAAACGTTTTCCCATGATGATAACGCCCTATTACCTATCCCTTGTTGACACCTCGGACCCGGACGACCCCATTGGAAGGATGTGCATCCCATCTCTGGACGAGCTGGACCCCGGCGGCTCGTTTGACACGAGCGGCGAGGCCTCGAACACCAAGCTGGAGGGTTTGCAGCACAAATACCCGCCGACGGTGCTGCTGCTCTCGACAAATCGGTGCGCGATGTACTGCCGCCACTGTTTCCGCAAGCGCATGGTCGGTCTGAGCGAGGACGAGCTCAACCGCCGCGCGGACGAGGCCATAGCCTACGTAGCCAAACACGAGGAGATCACGAACGTCCTCATCTCCGGCGGCGACGCGCTGATGAACCCAAACAGCGTCATCGAGCGCTATCTCGAGGGCCTGTGCGCCATCGGCCACATCGACCTCCTGCGCTTCGGGTCGCGCATACCTGTGACGCTGCCGGAGCGCATCTACGGCGACGAGGAGCTGCTGGAGCTCTTTGAGCGCTATGCAAAGCGCAAGACGCTCTTTGTCGTGACGCAGTTCGACCACCCGAGGGAGCTGACGGAGCAGGCGAAAAAGGCGGTCTGGGCGCTGATGAGCCGCGGCGTGCAGGTGCGCAATCAGACGGTGCTGCTGCGCGGCGTGAACGACTCGCCCGAGGTGCTGGGCGAACTGCTCGCGGGGCTGACGCGGATAGGCGTGTCGCCCTACTACGTGTTCCAGTGCCGCCCCGTGCGGGGCGTGCAGGGGCGCTTTCAGGTCCCGCTCGCCGAGGGCATCGGCATAGTCGACGGCGCCAAGGCCATGCAGAACGGCATCGGCAAGTCCATACGCTATGTCATGAGCCACCCGCGGGGCAAGATCGAGATAATCGGCCGCCTGCCCGGCACGGAGGGGATGATATTCAAGTTCCACCAGAACAAATACCCCGCCGACAGCGCGCGGATCTTCACGAGAAAGCTCTCCCCCACCGACACCTGGCTCGACGAGGAGCTGAATCCGGTGTAAAATGTGATGAAAACGCCCCCATTGGGGGCGTTTTCATGCTTCTAGCGCAGGTGCGGCGGCGATGTTCACCACAGCGCCTCAATCTGCGTGCGGAATTCGTCGGGAGTGATATCTAGGGTAACGGTAATCATGCCGATCAGCATGGTCTGCTGCTCATCCTGCACATTGTAGAAGGCGGCGGCAAAGGCGGCGGGGTCGTATTCATACAGCTGCGCCAGGTAATTGCCGTAGGCCTCTGCGAGCGCGCCGTCAAGGCCCTGAGTGTTGTACATGCAGCCCGCCCTGACACTATTGTCAGTCTTGGCGCGCTCGAACATCTCATCTATGAGCTCAAAGCAGTCGTCGTAGTCAAATTCATTGCAATAGCGCGCCCAGTTCATGTAATTCAGTGGCCTTCCGCCGTATGTGTCGAAGAGCGTCGCCGCGTCCATGCCGTGTATGATATGCGGGACAAAGAGCGAATACAGGTATTTATTGCCGTCGCCATAGTCATAGTACCAGCCGTTCGACTGCCATGTCGCGCAGCCGTCGCCGGCCATGCCTATGTTCAGTATCGTGCCGTCCTCCCGCTCCAGCTTCATCATCAAGCCGCAGCCGCATTTAGATGGCGATATCCCCGAAGAGGCCGAGAGCAGGCGCTCTATCTCGGCAAGTGAGGCTCCGTCCGTCACCGTCGCCGTGCCGCCGAAGATCTCCAGCGTCGCTGAGCTCAGGTCGCGTATATCCGAGGGCGCAACGTGGCCGTAGACGCCGAGAACTTCCAGTGCGTCATCCATCAGCTCCCGAAGCGGCGCGGCGTCCTGTGCGTTTATCACGAACGCTTCGCCCATACTGCTGAGGGAGCCGTCGGAGATGAAGAAGAGCTCACGCTCTCCGTCTATGATGAGCTGTCCAAGCATGGCAGTGCCGTCTATATAGTACGTTCCACCCTGTGCCTTGGGGACAGCCTCATTCAGCAGCCTTCGCCACTCCTCTTGGCTGCCGGGTACATAGTAGACGAGCTCTCCACTGCTTATCTCCGTGCCGACGCAGATGACGCCGTCTATGGGCTGCGCGACTACGGGCGTGAATGTCTGCTGCTCTGCAAACGCCGCCAGCACCTGGGCTTTGGCGTTCTCGCGGCCCGCGGCTTCGTTGGTGCCCTGGTAGAGCTCGCCCGTCAGGAAGCGGTAGTCGAAGCTGCCGTCGGCCAGGACCTTGACGGCGAAATAGGTGTCCGTCTCGTAGCCGATGACCCGGCCTTCGGCGTCGAGGCTCATGCCTCCGGCGAAGGGGATGCTCTCCGTGCTGCCGCCGGTGGTGAAGGCCACGTTCCAGGCGTAGACCTCGTACTGCACGCCGTCGCCTTCAAAGACGTCCTTCTGCTCGAAGCTCGTTATCTCGTAACCCGTGAAGGCGGGGCTGCCGTCATATTTTTCGGCCCTCTGCACGTCCGACGCCGCCCGCGCCTCGATCATGCCGCGGTACTTTTCGTAGTGCTCGGCCTCTATGTTCGTCAGGGTGCTGTAACTGTCGAGTATCAGCCGGTAGAGCGCGCTGTCCGTGAACTTGCCTTCCCGCGTCCCGGTGCTGCTCTTGTACCGCACGTATACGGCGTTCTCCTCCAGCCCGGCACGGAGCTCAATGCGCTCCACCTCGGAGCTGTATTCGTCTGTGAGATAGGCCGTCAGGCTGTACCAGGTGTCCAGGCCGTCCGTGTCGAGTGCCGTCTGGTTTGCCGCCGCGGCGTTCAGGGCCGGGGCCAGCTGCTCTGCCGTTACCTTGCCGGAGTCGCAGGCGATGTATTTGATGTCCTCAGCCGTGACGGCGGCCATGAGCCCCGCGAGCGTATCGGGATCAGGCTCGTTCGTCCTCTCCAGCTCGCGCATTTCCTCAACGTAGGCGATGGCCTCGGTGAGTATCAGGCGGCGCTCTTCGCTGAGGTCGGGCTGGGAGAGCTGCTCCTGCATATACTCCACAGCACAGCTGCCGTAGAAGGCTATCATGGCGTAGGCCATGTTGCGCGTGCTGCTCGCGTCCTCTACGGTCGTGCCGCTTTCCTCAAGCTCGGACAGGTACGGCTCTATTGCAGCCGCCACGTCGGCGTCAAGGGCTGGCACGGCCTTTTCAAAGCAGCGCATGGTCAGCGGCAGGCTGCCCCGGCTGCTAAGCTCGTTCAGCCGCTCCAGTGCCGCCTGTGGGAAGCGCTCCTCGAGCTCCGGGTCATTGTAGTCGCCGTCCTCCGGCATCCAGAACGCCTCCTTCGTCCAGCCGCCGCCGGAGCGCTTCAGCGTCAGCGACATCGGCGTGAGCACATTCCCCGCCATGGTCAGCGTCCGGTCCTCCGCCAGCTCGAACACGGTGACGCAGCAGTTTACATAATATGTGTCGTCCTCCTCAAGCAGCAGCTCATAGCTCGCGGCGAGGTACTGGCCCTCGCCCGCCGTGAGGCCGGTGTTTTCGGCTATGAAGCCCTCCAGCTCCGGCTCTGCGGCCTGCGCGCCGGTGAAGGTGCAGCCGGTGACAAAGACGGCGGCCAGCAGGAGGATCACAAGGGCCCAGGCGGCGGTCTTGGGACGCTTTACGATGAGGCTTATGCGCTCTTTCAGGCCGCTTTTGCCGAAGTTCATGGTCGTGGCGGTGCGCAGGAGCGAGGGGCGGCTCCCGCAGGTGATGCCTATGAGCGTTCGGCCGTAGGCGGCGCGTTCAGCCTCGCCCAGGCGCCTTATCGTGGCCTCGTCGCAGGCTAGCTCGGCGTCCCGGCGCGAGAGCGCGGCGGCGAGCCAGACCAGCGGGTTATACCAGTGCAGCACGAGGCACAGGCAGCGCAGCAGCGACCAGACGTGGTCGCCGTGGCGGAAGTGCGTCAGCTCGTGCACCACGCTGTGCGTGAGCGTCACCGGGTCGGCGGCGGCGCCGGGCGTGAGATATACAGCCGGGCGGATGACGCCGAAGAGGCAGGGCGTCTCCACCGCGCCGGAGACATAGAGCGGAAGCTTGCAGCCGGGACATTCCATGCGCCGGGCAGAGCGAGTGAGCCTCGCGCGGAAGGCGATGTTAGCCGCCAAAAACCACAGTGCGAGCACTGCCATCCCAGCGTACCAGGCATAGCGCAGGATATCCGACACCGTGACCGGCGTGCCGGTCTCCGCCCTTGCCTCGGGCTCAGCCGCGTCAGTCTCGTGATCCGGGGCCGACGGCTCCTGATTGTATTGGAGCTGTTGCTTGGGCTCGCTCGGGCCGGTGACCGGCTCGGGTATGGAGAGGTCCGGCGCTGCATTGCTGACATAAGTCACGACGCGCTCCGCCGCCCTCTCGTCCGCGCCGCGCACGAGATTCTGCACACTCAGCCCCGCAGCGCCGAAGCTCACCGGCACAAGCAGCCGCACGAGCACCAGCGCCCAGAGCGCGTATTGCAGCCGCGGGCTAAGTCTGCCCCTCAGCACGCGCCGGAGCAGCACCACGGCGAGTATGAGCGCTGAGGACGAGATTATCCACTCAGCCATCGTGTCCCGCCTCCAGTTTTTGCAGCAGCTCGTAGAGCTCGTCTATCTCGGACTTTGGCAGGGCCTGTTTCTTCGTGAGCGCGCTCACCATGAGGCTCAGGCTGCCGTTATAGATGCGGCCGATGAAGTCGCGCGTCTCAGCCACGGCGGCGTCCTCGCGCGATATGAGCGGGCGGAACACCTTCACGCCGCCGCCCTCGCTCTCGCCCGAGACGGCGCCCTTGGCCTCCATGCGGCCCAGGAGCGTCAGCACCGTGCTCCGGCTCCAGCCGCAGCGCTCCCGCAGCAGCTCCGCCGCCTCCCGGCCCGTCAGCTCCCCGCGCTCCCACAGCGCGTCCATCACGCTCCACTCCGCCTCCGTCAATTTTGCAGCAGCCATATTCCTTCCTCCCGGTGATTTACATTTGTAAACTCAGGATAGCATGTAAGTTTACATTTGTCAACAACAGCGATGCAAAAAAGCTCCGTCTTTTCAGACGGAGCTTTTTCATCAATAGTAGCGCTTGTTCTTGTTCTTGCGGGCGGCTTCGGACTTCTTGCGGCGCTTGACGCTGGGGCTCTGGTAGTACTCCTTCTTCCTCAGGTCGGCCAGGACGCCGGCTTTGGCGCAGCTCCGCTTGAAACGCTTGAGTGCATTATCCAGCGACTCGTTTTCCTTAACGTAGATCTCAGACATTCTATTCCCTCCCTCCAAAACACCTTTCGGCGCTGTAAGGGCCATTAACCCGTTAGCATATGCATTATAATGATTTCGAGCGCCGATGTCAAGCAAAACTCACTTGGAGGGCTTTGCGATAATGTTGACGAGCTTGTCCTTGACGACTATCGTCTTGACTATCGCGCAGCCGGCGGTGAACTTTTGGACCTTCGGGTCGGCCATTGCGGCCTCGACCGCGACGGAGTCCTCGCAGCCGGCGGGGACCACGACGGTGCTGCGGAGCTTGCCGTTTACCTGCACGGCGATCTCCTTCTCGTCGTCGAGGGTCTTGGCCTCGTCGTACTCCGGCCAGGCGCTCAGGCTGGCGATGCCCTCAAAGCCCTGGATCTCCCAGAGCTCCTCGGCGATGTGCGGCGCGAAGGGGCTCAGCAGCGCGAGGAAGGTCTTCATGTCCCCCCTGCTCGGCGCGCCCTCATAGAACTTGTTCACAAGCACCATCATGGCGGAGATGGCGGTGTTGAACTTCATGCTCTCTATGTCGTCGCTGACCTTCTTTACGCAGCGGTGGACTTCCTTCTCGTTGGCGGCGGAAAGGCTCTCGTCGCCGTCTATGCGCTTCTCGCCCAGGGCCCAGATGCGGTCCAGAAAGCGCTTGCAGCCCTTGACGGCGCTGGGGTTCCAGGGAGCGGCCTTTTCAAAGTCGCCGAGGAACATGATATAGAGCCTCAGTGTGTCTGCGCCGTACTCCTTGACGACGCTGTCCGGGTTGACGACGTTGCCCAGGCTCTTGCTCATCTTGACGATGGGGTGATCGGCCATCTCGCCGTACTTGTGCACGAGGTACTTGCGCACCTCGGCCTCGCTGCCGTACTCGGCCAGGAGCTTGTTGCGCTCCTCGTCGGAGAGGTTGGCGTAGTTGTGCGGGTTCAGGCCCAGGATCATGCCGTGGCTCGTGCGCTTTGCGTAGGGCTCCTTGGTGGGCACGACGCCGATGTCGTACAGGAACTTGTGCCAGAAGCGGCTGTACAGCAGGTGCAGCGTGGTGTGCTCCATGCCGCCGTTGTACCAGTCCACGGAGCTCCAGTAGTCGAGCGCGTCCTGGCCGGCGAGGGCCTTGTCGTTGTCCGGGTCCATATAGCGCAGGAAGTACCAGCAGGAGCCGGCCCACTGAGGCATGGTGTCGGTCTCGCGCTGGGCGGGGCCGCCGCACTTCGGGCAGGTGGTGTTCACCCAGTCGGTCATCTTGGAGAGCGGGCTCTCGCCGTTATCGGTGGGCTCATAGCTGTCCACGTCGGGCAGCAGCAGGGGCAGCTCGCTCTCGTCGATCGGCTGCCAGCCGCACTTCTCGCAGTACACCAGAGGGATGGGCTCGCCCCAGTAGCGCTGGCGGGAGAAGACCCAGTCGCGCAGCTTGTAGTTTACCTTGCTGCGGCCGAGGCCCTTCTCTTCCAGCCACTTGGTCATGGTCGGGATGGCGGCCTTGACGCTCATGCCGTTCAGGAAGCCGGAGTTGACCATGATGGCGCTGTCGTCCTTCGCTATGAAGGCCTCCTTGGTCACGTCGCCGCCCTTGACGACCTCTATGATGGGCAGGCCGAACTTCTCAGCGAACTCCCAGTCGCGCTGGTCGTGGCCCGGGACGGCCATGATGGCGCCGGTGCCGTAGCTCGCGAGGACGTAGTCGGATATGAAGATGGGTATGGTCTCGCCGTTGACGGGGTTGATGGCGTCGACGCCCATGGTGCGCACGCCGGTCTTGTCCTTGTTGAGCTCGGTGCGCTCGAGGTCGGACTTCGCGGCGGCCTCGGCCTGGTACTTTTTGACCTCGTCCGGGTTGGTGATGGCGCCGCTCTCGAGCCACTCGCGCACGAGGGCGTGCTCCGGCGAGAGGACCATGTAGGTCGCGCCGAAGAGCGTGTCGCAGCGGGTGGTGAAGACCTTGATGATGTCGCCGGTGGTGGCCTTGAAGTCGACCTCGGCGCCGGTGGAGCGGCCTATCCAGTTGCGCTGCTGGATCTTGACGCGCTCGATGTAGTCGACGTCGTCCAGGTCGTCAATGAGCCTCTGGGCATAGGCGGTGATGCGGAGCATCCACTGGCTCTTCTCCTTGCGGATGACAGGGCTGCCGCATCGCTCGCACACGCCCTCGACGACCTCCTCGTTGGCGAGGACGCACTTGCAGCTGGTGCACCAGTTCACGGGCATGGACGCCTTGTAGGCCAGGCCGTGCTTGTACATCTGCAGGAATATCCACTGGGTCCACTTGTAATATTTAGGGTCGGTGGTGTCGACCATGCGGTCCCAGTCAAAGCTGTAGCCGAGCATCTGCAGCTGCTTGGAAAAGCGCTCGATATTGCGCTTTGTGACGTCGTGGGGCTGCATGTGGTTCTTAATGGCGTAGTTCTCGGTGGGCAGGCCGAAGGCGTCGAAACCTATCGGGAAGAGGACGTTCTCGCCCTCCATGCGGCGCTTGCGCGCGACGATGTCCATCGCGGTGTACGGCCTCGGGTGGCCGACGTGGAGCCCGTCGCCGGAGGGGTACGGGAACTCTATGAGGGGATAAAACTTCTTGCGGGTCTTGTCCCCGGTCACGGCCTTGTAGGTCTTGTTCTCAAGCCAGTAGTTCTGCCATTTCTTTTCTATTCTTGCGAAATCGTAAGCCATTTTCTGCTCTTCCCTTCTGTATGTTTAAAAAACCGCAGGCCCCTTTGACCCGAGCTCCTGGCTCAGGCCGTAGGGCCGGGAAGGGCTGAGAGGCTTATCTCCTCCGCGTCGCTCCACAGGTGCTCGAGGTTATAGAACTCGCGCATGTCCTGCTGGAAAATGTGCACTATGACGCAGCCGAAATCCAGCAGGATCCAGCCGCCGCCGCGGTAGCCCTCGCGACGGAGGGGCGGTTCGCCCAGCTCCGAGAGGGCCTTGTCCACCTCGTCGGTCAGTGTCTTGACGTGGGTGGAGCTCGTGGCCGTGCAGATTATGAAATAGTCCGCCAGCACGGTAAGGTCGGTCGTGTGCAGGAGCTTGATGTCCTTGGCCTGCTTCGCGTCCAGAGTCTTTACCGCGGTCTCGGCTATTTCCCTTGGTGTCAGCATTTATATCTCCCCTTCTCGCCTTCTCGCGTTTACTTGCCTCACTGCTGTCCGGCAATGTAGCCCTGGGTCATGTCCCAGGTGCCGGTCTCCATGTCGTAGGAGATCATATTGATGTTGTCGCGCGTTATCTCCACCGTGAACGGGTTGAGGTATCCGTTGACCATCTCGAGCCACTCGTCGATGTACGGGATGACGTAGCTCATGCCGAAGACATAGCCGTCGCCCTTGCCGGGGATGGTCTGGAAGGTGATGTTGTTGGCGTCTATCTTCATGAACTCCGTGGCGAAATAGGCCAGGTTGCTGATGGTTACGTTGGTGTCCACGCGCTTTTCGTAGATCTCAAAGATCTTGGTCAGGTTGGGGATGTTCTCCAGCGAGAGCGTCTGGCGCGCGAGGGCCATGAGCAGCTTCTGCTGGAACTGTATCCTCTCGATGTCGCCGCCGACATAGGTGTTTGAGCCGTCGTTGGAGATACGGAAGCGCATCGCGTTGACAAAGTCGTCGCCGTCGAGCAGCTGGTAGCCCTGCTTGATGTGGATGCTGACCGGCGGGTTCTGGTCCGGGGCGTCCCAGTCCATGTCGTAGGGGATGTCGTAATACACGCCGCCGATGGCGTCCACGATGTCCGCCGCGGCCTGGATGTCGATTATCGCCCAGCAGTCCACCTCGTAGCCGAGGATGTCCTTCACCGCGGCCAGCAGGGCGGAGACGCCGTCGCCGCCGTTGTTGATGCTCGCCGGGTAGGGCTGGTTCATCTTCTTGGGGCTGATGGAGATGTTTATGAGCAGGTCACGGGGCAGGTTCACGAGGTTGAGCTTGCCCTCGACGGTGTCGAACATGCCGACGATGTTGGTGTCCGTGTGCAGGCCCTCGCGGTCGAGGCCGCTGACGAGGAAGGTCCAGACGCCGTCGCGGCGGTTGCTGTCGGCCTGGTCGGGGGCCACGCCGTCCATGCCGCTGTCCGAGCCGCCGTCGTCGCCGGTGCCGTCCGTGTCGTAGGTGTTGGGTCCGCCGGACTGGGTCGCGGCTGGCTTGGCCCAGATCTTGAAGCCCGCGTAGGCGCCCACGCAGAGGATGAGCAGCACGCAAAGCGCAACTATCGCGCCGCGGCCGCGGTGCTTACTGCGGCGCTGCTCCTCGCGCGAGATATAGGCGTCCGATGCGAAGTGGACGTCGTCCTCGTAGTCGTAGCCGTTGCCGCTGTACACCGTGTGGTTGGTGCTCCTTATGTCATCCGTGCTGTCCCGGCGGCTGCGGCGCCTGGGCTCGCTGTGCCGGGTCTCGGTCCGGCGCTGCTCGCTGCGCCGGGGCTGCTCCCGGCTCTGGGTGTGCCGGGGCTGGGGCTGGGGTTCGGGTTCGGGTTCGTAGTCGTAGTCGTCCTCGTAGCCGTAATCGTAGTCGTAGTCTGTCTCTTTGGGCCGGGTATCCTTTTCCGGCTTGCGCTTTGAGTGTTTGCCGTTTCCGCCGTAGAGATGCATTACACCTTGTCCTTTCCGTACCACTCAAGGGCGCTTACGGTGGCGCCATGGGGTTCTATGCCGTTCTGCCGGAGCTCCTCAAGGCTCATCTCAAGGCCGAGGACCATGGCAGAATCTATGTTCTCATACGCGAGCTTGCGGAGCCGCTCCACGCCGTCAAAGTCGCGCGTGGGCTCTATATAGTCCGCAAGGTATATTATCTTTTCCAGCAGCGTCATGTCCGCGCGGCCGGTCGTGTGCCAGCGGATGGCGCTGTATATGCGCTCCGGCACGCCGAAGAGGTCCCTCGAGAGGGCGGCGCCGGTTATGGCGTGGGTGAGTTTGATGTTCTCCCGCTCAAATTTATCGAACACTATACCATATTTCTCCGCCAATATCAACTGCTCGTCCATGCTGAGTTTTTTGGTGATATCGTGCAAAATCCCGGCCTCTGCGGCGTCTCCGGGGTCCTCGCCCCAGCGCCGGGCCAGCGAGGCGGCCTCCTGCTCGCAGCCCGCGACGTGCGGGACGCGGCTGGGCTTGAGATAGGCGTAGGCCCGCTCGCGCAGCCAGTCGAGCTGCGGCTTTGCGCCGTAGTCGCGCACCCGGATGATACGCGCGTAGACCTCGCCGTCGAGCACGTCGGCGCCCCGGCGGGAGACGAGCAGCTCGCGCATTTCAGAGGAGGACATGGGCAGCGGCGCGACGTCTATCACCCTGATGCGCGCTCCGTACAGCTCCTCGAACCGGCGGGAGCAGCGCTCTATCTCCGGCATGTCTCCCTCGTCTCTGGGCAGAACTGCCAGCGCAGAGAGCGCGAGTATGTCGCGGAAGTTGTGCCAGCGCTCAAAGCTGGTAAGCATGTCCGTGCCGATGACAAAGAATATCTCGGCGCCGGGGTACTCCGCCGCGAGCTCGGCGACGGTGTCCGAGGTATAGCTCTCGCCGCCGCGGACGAGCTCCATGTCGGAGACCTCCGCCTCCGGGAAGCCGCGGAAGGCTATGCGCGTGAGCTCAAAGCGCTCCTGCGGGTCCGGGCTGCCCTCGGCGAGCTGCTTGTGCGGAGGGTCCGCCGCCGGGATTATGAGCAGCTTGTCGGGCTGCAGCGCCTCGTAGGCCAGGCGGGCGGCGCGGACGTGGGCCGGATGGGGCGGGTTGAAGCTCCCGCCGTAAACCGCTATCCTCATTTGCGCTTCGCCGCCTTGGGCAGCTCGATCTTCGGGTCCGTCTCGTTGCGCTTGTAGAGCACGAACTTGCTGCCTATGACCTGCACCTGCTCGGCGCGGCAGCGCTCGGAGAGTATCTCGATGGCCTCCCTAGCCGTGAGCAGGGAGTTTTCCAGCACGCGGCCCTTCACCAGCTCGCGCGCACGCAGCGCGTCGGAGAGCGCGGCGGTGGTGTTTTCCGTTATTCCGTCCTTGCCTATCTGGAGGATGGTGTCCTCCTTGGCGGCCAGGCCGCGCAGATAGGACCTCTGCTTACTTGTCAGCATTGCAATACTCCTTCAGCACGCGGGCAAACTCGCGCAGAGCGCGGCCCCGGTGCGATATCTCGTTCTTTTCCTCGTGGGTCATCTCGGCCATGGTGCGGTCCTCGCCGTCGGCGATGAACATGGCGTCGTAGCCGAAGCCGTTCTCGCCCTTCATATACGTCGCGATGCGGCCCTCGCAGGTGCCGCGGGCGCGCAGCACGTCGCCGTTCGGGAACACACAGCATATTGCTGAGACGAAGCGGGCCGTACGATGTTCCTCGCCCTCGAGATTCTTCATGAGGAATTTGCGACGGTCGAGGTCGGAGTCGTCGTGGTTGCCCGTATACCTCGCGCTGTGCACGCCGGGGGCGCCGCCCAGGGCGTCAACCTCCAGGCCGGAGTCGTCGCTCACCGCGGGCAGGCCCGTGGCCTTCATCGCGGCCTCGGCCTTGAGGAAGGCGTTCTCCTCAAAGGTCTCGCCCGTCTCGTCCACTTCGAAATCGCAGCCGGCCTCCCGCTGGGGGATGACCTCTATGCCCGTCCCGGCTAGTATCTCGCGGAACTCTATCACCTTTCCGGCGTTATTGGATGCAAGTATCAGCTTCATGACAACAGCGCCTCCGAGAAGGACTTCGGCTCAAAGGGCATAAGGTCGTCCATCCCCTCGCCCACGCCGACGAATTTGACCGGCACGCCCATCTCTCGGGCGATGGCGAACACTATGCCGCCCCTTGCGGTGCCGTCGAGTTTGGTGAGCACGATGCCCGTGATGTCCGCGGTGTCTGCGAACTGCTTGGCCTGTATGAGGCCGTTCTGGCCCGTCGTGGCGTCTATTACCATGAGCGTCTCGACGTCGGCGTCGGGCAGCTCGCGGGTGATTATGCGGCGGATCTTGGCCAGCTCGTTCATGAGGTTGGCCTTGTTGTGGAGCCTGCCGGCGGTGTCGATTATGACGATGTCGCTGCCGCGGGCCTTGGCGGCGGTCAGCGCGTCGAACACCACGGCGCCGGGGTCGGAGCCCTCGCCGTGCTTGACTATGTCGGCTCCGGAGCGCTCCGCCCAGACGGTGAGCTGCTCCGCCGCCGCGGCGCGGAAGGTGTCGCCCGCCGCGAGGAGGACCTTTTTGCCCTCGGCGGTGAACCGGGCGGCCAGCTTGCCGATGGTCGTGGTCTTGCCCACGCCGTTGACGCCCACCATGAGTATGACGGAGGGCTTGGTGTCGAGCTTGAGCTCAAAGCTGCCGACGGAGAGAATGTCCGAGAGGACCTCCACCAGGCCCGCCTTGACCTCGTCCCGGCCGAGCAGGGAGCGGTCACGCACCATGTCGCGCAGGCTCGAGACGGCCTTGAAGGCCGTATCCGCGCCCGCGTCCGCGACGATGAGCGCCTCCTCCAGCTCGTCGAAAAACTCCTCGTTCTCGCCCGTGAACTCGGCGAAAACTCCGCCCATCTGACGCCGGGTCTTTTCAAGTCCGGCCTTTATCTTGTCGAAAAATCCCATCAGTCTGCTGCCTCCTCTGTGTGCTTTTCGGCCTCGTCCAGGTCCAGCTCTATGACCTTGGAGACGCCCTTTTCCTGCATCGTCACGCCGTAGAGGAAGTCGGCCTCCTCCATCGTGCCGCGGCGGTGCGTTATGACTATGAACTGCGTCCTGTTCGCTATCTTCCTCATATGCTCGGCAAAGCGGATGACGTTAGCCTCGTCCAGCGCGGCCTCTATCTCGTCCATGACGCAAAACGGCGTGGGCCGGACTTTGATTATGGCGAAGTACAGCGCTATGGCCACGAAGGCCGTTTCGCCGCCGGAGAGCAGCGAGAGCGTAGTGAGCGCCTTGCCGGGGGGCTGCACCTTTATATCTATGTCGCAGGTGAGCACATCCTCGCCGGGCTCGAGCGTGAGCTCCGCCTTGCCGCCGCCGAAGAGCTCCGTGAAGGTCTCGCGGAAGCTCTCGTTTATCGCGGTGAACTCGCGGGTGAATATAGTTCTCATTTCCCCGGTTATGTCGGAAATTATACCCAGCAGCTCATTTTTCGCCTTCTCCACGTCGTCGCGCTGGGAGGCGAGGAACTCGTAGCGCTCGCTGACGCGCGCGTACTCGTCTATGGCGCCGAGGTTCGGCGTGCCGAGGGAGCTCATCTCCTTCTTGAGCTCGGCTATGCGGCGGTTTGACTTTGCCGCGCTCTCGATGGGCCGACGCACGGCCTCCGCCGCGCTGTGGCTGAGCTCGTAGTTGTCCCAGAGCTTGTCCAGGAGCTGCTTCTCCTCCATCTCGGCGGATATCTTCTTCTGCTCGAACCGGGCGCAGGTGCGCTCCATGTCGAGCAGGGCATTGTTCTTCTCCTGCACGGCCTTGTCGGTGCGCGTGCGCTCGCCCTCGACTTCCAGCTTCTTCTGCGTGGCGGCGGCGATGGAGTCCTTTATCTCCGCGGCCTTGGCGCGGAGCTCCTCTATTCGCTTTCCGCGCGCCTCCAGCTCGCGGCGGGCGCTCTCGGCCCCGGCCTCCATGTCCGCAAGGGCCTTGGCCCGCGTCTCGCTGTCGCCGGAGATGCTCTGGCGCAGCAGCTCGAGCTGGGCGGCGGCGTTCTCCGTCGTGCGGCGCTCGGCCTTCAGCGAGGCTAGCTCGTTATTCACGCTTTGCAGCTCCTGCGTCGCGACGTCGAGCTCGTAGCGGGCAGAGGCCAGCTCGCGCTTGAGCTCCTCGCTCCTTGCGGCGAGTTCGTCGCGCGCCTTTGCCAGCTTGCCGCGGTTGGCCTGCAATTTCTCCAGCTCCGCGCGCCGGGAGAGTATACCCGCGTTGCGCGCCGCGCTGCCGCCCGTCATGGAGCCGCCCGCGTTGATGAGCTGGCCGTCCAGCGTCACTATGCGGACGCGGTTGCCGTTCTTCCTCGAAATGGCCACGGCGTCCGAGAGCGTCTCCGCCACCAGCGTGCGGCCCAGGAGGTTTTCAAATATATTATGGTATCGCGTATCAAAGCTCACAAGGTCGACCGCGAGGCCGAGGCAGCCCTCCTCCTCGGAGGGGATTCGGTCGAGCCTGCCGCCGCGTATCGTGTCTATGGGCAGGAAGGTCGCGCGGCCAGCGTCGCGCCGCTTGAGGAACTCTATGGCGCGGCGGCCGTCGTCCTGCGTGTCCACTACGATGTTCTGTATCGCGGCGCCGAGGGCGGTCTCGATGGCAAGGGTGCAGCGCTCGTCCGCGCGAAGCAGCTCCGCCACGGTGCCGTGCACGCCGCGCAGAGTGCCGCGGCGCGACTCTCGCATGACGGTCTTGACCGCGCCGGCGAAGCCCTCGTATTCCTTCTCCATCTCGCCGAGCATGGCGATGCGGGAGTCCGCGCTGCGCAGCTCGACTATCTGCTTCGTGAGCGCGTCGTTGGCCTCGGCGGCCTCGCGCTCGCGGTTTTCTATGCGCATCCTGCGGCCGTCCATGACGTTCCGCGCCGAGGCGGCGTCGGCCTCCAGCTTTTTGGTCTGCTCGTCTATCTCGGCGATGCGCGTCTTGTGCTCGTCTATCTGCGCGGCGATGCCCGCGGCGCGCTCGGTCTGCTCCGAGAGCTCGCCGCGCATGCGCTCCGCGCTCTGGCGGCTGTTCTCAATGCTGTTGCGCAGCACCGCAGCCTCGGCCTCCGCCTCGGAGACCCGGGCCTCCGCCTCGGAGAGGCGCGCCCGCTGCTGTTCGGCCTCCACGTCCTTCTGGCGCATGCGCTCCGCGAGGGCCTCGCTGCGGGAATACAGCGCCTCCAGCTCGCGCCGGGCGGCGTCCAGGCCGCTCTTGGCCGTCTCATAGTCGTTCGCTATGGCCTGCGACTGCTCGCGCAGGCGGTCGAGCGCGTCCATCCACGCGCTGACCTCCTCGACCCTCAGCTCGTCGCGCAGGGAGAGGTAGCGCTTGGCCACCTCCGCCTGCTGCTTGAGCGGGCCGACCTGGAGCTCCAGCTCGTCTATCTTGTCGTTCACACGCAGGAGGTTCTCGTCCGTCCGCGCGAGGCGGCGCTCCGCCTCCTCCTTGCGGTAGCGGAAGCGGGAGATGCCCGCGGCCTCCTCCAGCACCTCGCGGCGCTCGGCGCTCTTGCCGTTGACTATCTCCGCTATGCGGCCCTGGCCGATTATGGAGTAGCCGTCCCGGCCCAGGCCGGTGTCCATGAGCAGCTCGTTCACGTCGCGCAGACGCACCTGGTCGCGGTTTATATAGTACTCGCTCTCGCCCGAGCGGTAATAGCGGCGGGTTATGGCTACCTCCTCCGCGTCGATGTCGAAGATGTCGCCGGAGTTGTCCAGAATGAGCGACACCTGCGCAAAGCCCATGGCCCCGCGCTTGGCCGTGCCGCCGAAGATGACGTCCTGCATCTTGCCGCCGCGCAGGGTCTTGCTGCTCTGCTCGCCCATGACCCAGAGGATGGCGTCGGAAATATTCGATTTGCCGGAGCCGTTCGGCCCCACGATGGCCGTTATCTCCTTCTCGAACGTCAGTCGGGTCTTGTCCGGGAAGGATTTGAAGCCCTGTATCTCCAATGCCTTTAAGTACAAATCCCATTACCTCACAAAAAACTGCCCCTGCGAAAAACGCAGGCAAAATATTATATTACAGGCCCTGGATTTTTGCAATCACCAAAAGCTCGATTTGCCGCATTTGGGCGCAAAAAAGGAGCCGGCGCGCGCCGGCTCCCTTCTGTCGGAGTCAGATATCTATCGTGAGGTTGTCTATGCCGTTCTCCTCAAACTCGGTGATATATTCGTCCATGCGGTTGGTGAGCTCCGTAAAGTCCTCCGGGTCCGTGTCCTCGAGGTGCATATCCCGGCGGGCAAGCTCCTCCGCGAGGATGTCGAAGAACACCGCGTCCTCGTAATCGGCGATGGCCTCGTGTATTCCGCCCTCCTCGAAGGCCTTTGAGGGAAAGACGTGGCCGTACCAGGTCTGATAGAGGTCCTTCATGCCGTTTTTAGCGCAGTAAGAGAACATCTTTTCCTGAAGCAGGTCGTAGTCCTCAAAGCGGTCCTCGCCCCGGGTGGAGTTGAGCACCCAGTTGCCTATATAGACCATGTCCAGCAGGCGCCGGAATTCCTTGGGTGTAAGTTCTATATTCATTCCGCTCAAACCTCCCGTCCGCAGCCGTGTGAAATGCCGCTGATATATTATAGCAAGACACGCTTGAAAATTCTACACAAAATTTTGCAGTCTCGCCGGCAAATGTTGGCCAAGCTGAGTAAATCGGAGCCTGTCAAGCCTTGTATCCGCAATAAAACGGTGTTAATATATTTTAATACACACCCTTTCATGCGGAGATGAACACATTGCAGGAGCAAGATAAAAAGACATACCTCTTTGAAGCCGCGCCCATACCCAGCGCCGTGGCCCAGCTAGCCATACCGACCATACTCAGCTCGCTGGTCATGGTCCTCTACAACCTGGCCGATACATACTTCGTCGGCATGCTCAACGACCCCGTGCAGAACGCCGCCGTCACCCTAGCCGCACCCGTGCTGCTGGCCTTCAATGCCGTGAACAACCTCTTCGGCGTCGGCTCGTCCAGCCTCATGAGCTGCTCGCTGGGCTGCAAGGACTACGACATGGTCTCCCGCAGCTCCGCCTTCGGCTTCTACTGTGCGCTCTTCTCCGGCATTCTCTTCTCCATACTCTGCGCCTCCTGCAACTCCCCCCTGCTGACCCTGCTCGGCGCGGACGACACCACGCGCGACGCGACTCAGGCGTACATGCTCTGGACCGTGTACTTCGGCGCGGCACCCTCTATACTCAACGTAGTGCTCGCCTACCTGGTGCGTGCGGAGGGCTCCGCCGTGCACGCTAGCGTCGGCACCATGAGCGGCTGCTTTCTCAACATCATTCTCGACCCCATCTTTATAATGCCCTGGGGCCTCGGCATGGGCGCCGCGGGCGCAGGACTTGCCACGTTTATCTCCAACTGTGTGGCCTGCCTCTACTTCCTCGTCCTCATCGCCGTCAGGCGCGGGCGCACCTATGTCTGCGTCGACATCCGCAAGCTCAGCTTCAGCCGCCGCATAGTCCGCGCGGTCTGCGGCGTCGGCATCCCCGCCGCGATGCAGAACCTGCTCAACGTCACCGGCATGACCATCCTCAACAACTTCACCTCCGCCTATCAGGCCGAGGCCATCGCCGCCATGGGCATCGCGCAGAAGATAAACATGCTGCCCATGTACGTCTCCCTTGGCCTCTCCCAGGGCGTCATGCCGCTCATAAGTTACACCTACTCCTCCGGCAACGACAAGCGCATGAAGGACAGCGTCAGCTTCACCGGCGTGGCCTCCGTCATCATAATCGCCGTGGTCGCGGTGGTGTACTTCATCTTCCCCGGCTTCTTCATCAGCCTATTCATGGACAGCGACGTCATAGTCAACTACGGCTCGCACTTCCTGCGCGGCATGAGCATAGCGGGGCCGTTCATGTGCATCGACTTTCTCGCGGTCGGCTTGTTCCAGGCCGTCGGCATGGGGCGCGAGGCGCTAATATTCGCCATACTGCGCAAGATAGTCCTCGAGATCCCCGCGCTGTGGATCCTCAACATACTCTTCCCGCTCTACGGCCTCGCCTACGCCCAGTCCGTCGCTGAGTTCGTCCTCTCCATCGTCGCCATAATCGTGATGTCCCGGCTCTTCAAGCGCCTGGCCCGCCAGCGGCAGGAGAAAAAAGCATAAGCAAAACCACGGCCTTCACGGGCCGTGGTTTTTTGCGGTATTTAGTGGCGGCTCACGCCTATTTCTTCTCCTTGACGAGCTTCATGCCGGTCTTTTTGAGCACGTGCTGGAGGAGGGGCAGGCAGACGAAGATGGAGACGACCTCGGCTATCGGGAAGGACAGCCAGACGTTGTCCAGCGCGCCGGTCAGGGAGAGCAGATATGCCGCGGGGACGAGCACCAGCAGCTGGCGCGCCGCGGAGATGTAGAGGCTGTACATGCCGAAGCCGAAGGCCTGGCAGGAGGAGCTGGCGATTATGTTCACGCCCGCGAGCAGGAAGCTGTAGCTGATTATCCTCAGCGCGGGGTTGCCGATGGTGAGCATGTCATCCGAGGCGTCGAAGAGCAGCAGCAGCTCATCCGGCCAGAGGTGGAACACGGCAAAGCCGATGACCATCAGCAGCGTGGCATAGAGCATGCTGAGCTTTATGGTCTTGTGTATGCGCTCCGGCTTGTTGGCGCCGTAGTTGTAGCCGATGATGGGCACCATGCCGTTGTTCAGGCCGAACACGGGCATGAACACGAAGCTCTGCAGCTTGAAATACACGCCGAACACGGCCGCCGCGGTGGCCGTGAAGGTGGTCAGTATGAGGTTCATGAAGAAGGTCATCACCGAGGAGATGGAGCTCATCACGATGCTCGGTATGCTGATCTTGGAGATGGCCAGCATGGAGACCTTGGCGGGTCTGGCCCCGGCGAGGCTTATCTCGTGGTTCCAGTGCTTGTTTATGAAGAAGGCCACGATGGCGGCGACGATCTGGCCGCCGACAGTGGCCACCGCCGCGCCGGCGATGCCCATCTTCGGGAAGCCGAGATAGCCGAAGATCAAAATGGGGTCGAATATGATGTTGAGTATGGCGCCGATGAGCTGGGTTATCATCGAGAGCGTGGTGCGGCCGGTGGACTGGAGGATGCGCTCATAGGTTATCTCGGCAAACACGCCGAAGGAGAAGATGAGCACTATGCGCAGGTATGAGACGCCGTGCGCGATTATCTCCGCCGCGTCCTCAGCCGGGACCTCGGCGCTTATCTGCGCGCGCATGAAGGTCTCCGTGAAGAAGAGGCCGATTATCAAGAACAGGACATAGCTGCCCGCCTCGAGCACCATGCCGCTGACTGCGATGCGGCTGGCGTGTGCAGGGTCCTTCTCCCCCAGCGCGCGGCTCATCAGCGCGTTTATGCCGACGCCGAAGCCGACCGCGAACGAAATCAGCAGATTCTGCATCGGGAACGCGAGCGAGACAGCCGTCAGCGCGTTCTCGCTTATCCTGGACACAAATACGCTGTCCACGACATTGTACAGCGCCTGGACCAGCATCGAGATCATCATAGGCACCGCCATGGACAGCAGCAGCTTATTGACGGGCATTACGCCCATTTTGTTTTCCGCCTGGAGTGTTTCTTCCAAAATCTCATCACCTTTGTATAAGTTCAATCATAGATTATCGCACATTTTTTATATTGTCAATCCCCATTTCGCACAGAAAACGAGAATATTCGACACTTCTGATGCGTCAATAAGCTGAGCGCCCCCTCCATTTGCACGGAGGGGGCGCGTTTTTGTTTTGTGTTAAATTTCGCACAAATCACAGATACAGCCTGACGCCGTTTTGCTCTTCGGCAATGTCCGTGCACACCGCGCGGAGCATGAACATGGAGAGGTCGTCCTCCCCGCTCTCGCGCAGTGTGAAGGGCTCGGCCGAGGAGATGAATACGGCGAGGCGGGAGTCCTTCTCGCTGTACTCCACCGTGACGTCCACGGCTATTTTCCCGTCCTCGAGCTGCGGCAGGATGATGTTCAGCAGCATCTCCTCGAGCACCAGCTGCACGCGGTAGATCTGCTTTTCCGAGGCGTACTGCCTGCGGCAGAACTCCACGGCGGCGGAGTTGAGCTCGTAAATGTCGAAGTTCCGGTCGGTTATGGTGCGGTGGAAGGTCTTCAGGCGGTTTATGAAGGCTCGGGTCTTTTCCCGCTGCGGCGCGTCGAATATCTGCGACGGCGGGCCCATCTCGTAGATGCCCTTCTCGTCCATGTAGATTATCTTGGGGCTTATGGTGCGGGCAAAATTCATCTCGTGGGTCACGATGACGCAGGTCAGGCCGCGGTTCACCAGCCGGCGGATGACGGCCAGCACCTCGTCCACCATCGTGGGGTCCAGCGCGGAGGTCGGCTCGTCAAAGAGTATGATCTCCGGGGCGCATCGCCACGCAGCGGGCTATCGCGGCGCGCTGCTTCTGCCCGCCCGAGAGCTGCTGCGGCATATAGTCCGCGCGCTCCGCCATGCCCACCTGGGAGAGGCAGTCCATGGCCAGCTCATAGGCCTCCTTCTTCGAGAGGCCGCCGAGCTGCATCGGCGCCATCATCACGTTCTCAAGTATCGTCTTGTGCGAGAAGAGGTTGAAGGTCTGGTAGACCATGCCCATTTTGCGGCGTATTTTGTCCAGCGGCGCCTTCTTTGCGGTTATCTCCTCGCCGTCTATGAACACGCGGCCGGAGCTCGGCTGCTCCAGACGGTTCAGGCAGCGCAGGAAGGTGCTCTTGCCGCAGCCGGAGGGACCGATTATGCAGACGCAGTCGCCCTTTTCGATGTCCGCGTTCACGTTTTTGAAGACCAGGTTGTCGCCGTAGCTCTTGCACAGGTCCTCTATGTGTATCATTGCCATTGTGCCGCCGCCCCGCTGTAAAGGTGCTTGCTGCGGTCGGCCAGGCTCAGCATGCGGTTGGCTATGAAGCCGAGCAGCAGGTAGACTATCGAGGTAATGACCAGCGCGACCACCGGGTCCATCGTGCGGGAGCTGATGACCGTCACGGCGCGGGACATGTCCTCAATGGCCAGCAGGCTGACGACGGAGGTGTCCTGCATGGTCAGCACGAACTGGGTCTTGTAGAGCGGCATCACCTGATGCAGCGCCTGCGGGAACACCACGCGGAAAAACGCCTGCCACCTGGAATAGCCCAGCGTCCGCGCGGCCTCCACCTTGCCCGGGAATACGGAGTCCACCGCCGTGCGGAACATCTCCGCCAGGTGCGAGGCGCACTTGAGCGTGAAGGTCACCACCGCTATGGCCACCGGGGTCAGGCTGCTGTTGACGAAGATGAGGTAGGCGAATATCATGAGCAGCACCAACGGCGGGAGCTTGACCATCAGCTGCGTGAACAGCCTGTACACCGTGCGCACAACGCGGTTCCGGCTGCCCTTGCCCGCGCAGAAGGCCATGCCCAGCAGAGTGCCCGCCACGAAGCTCACGATTGTCAGTATGAGCGTCGCCTTAAGGCCGGAGAGTATCAGCTCGTACCGGTCCTCATAGATGAGGTTTATGTATATCGCCTTTTTGATATATTCAATGAGCTCCATCATCTCTCCCCCTCCTGCCGCAGGCTGCCCTTTTGGACTATGAGCACCAGCTCCAGGTCGTAGTATGGATCGGTGCTGAGGCATACCTGCGAAAATTCTATCCCCTCGGCGTAATACTGCGATATCGCGCAGACAAAGACGTCCACCTCGCCGCTGGTGACGGCTATGGAGCAGGCGTCCCAGCTGCCGTCGAACCACTCGACGGTGTAGCCGTACTCGGCGGCAAAGTGCTTTATGAACTCTATGTCCACGCCCTGCGGCTCACCGGAGACGAAGTCGTAGAAGGTGTACGGATAGTTGCCGAAGCTCGTGTCTATGGCAACGCGGAGGATGGGGCCGTCCTCGACCACGGGTATCTCCGTGTCGGGGACGAATTCATATATATTGGCCCGCCGCACGAGGTCGGCATAGGCCTCGCTGCTGCGGTAGACCGGAATGTACTCGTTCATCTGCTGCTGCACGTCTGCGCGGCTGTTTGTGACGTAGGCCACGATTGAGTCCGTACCGATCGGCTCCGGGCAGAGCTCGAGGTCGGACTGCTCGGCCAGCATCGAGAGAGCGTACAGCGAGTCTATCGCTATGGCGTCCGAATAGCCGTAGCGCATGGACATGAGACAGTCGCTGGCGGAGTCATAGCGCCAGATCTTGTCAGCGTCCGTGTATTCTGTGAGAAAGTAGTCCGCGCTCAGCGAGAGCGGGGTGCTGATGTCCCAGGTAGTCCACTCGTCAAAGTCGAGCTGCCTGGATGCGGCGTCCGCGGCGCAGCCGCTCAGCGTGCAGCCGAATACGGCCAGGCACAGCATCGCGGCCAGGGCGCGCAGTCTTTTCTTCTTCATCTGTTCACACCTCTCCGGCGGAAAGGCACCGGGGCGTCAGCCGCCCCGGTGCGGCTGTGTCACTTATTTCTTGTCCTCTTTCGAGCCGGGCATGGGCCTGTGTATATTCTCGGCAGAAAACAGTATTCCGCCTGCGACGTCCTTGAGCTTCTCGTCAGATACCGCCTCGGTCTTCTCCTCCGGAAGGGTTCCTTTGTTCTCTTTCTCTGACAGTTTATGTTCTCCTTTCTTGGGAAATAAATCTTCAACATTATATTACGAGCGCTTTCCAATGCAATAATCTCCTTAAAAACAGCAATATTTTGCAGTCCGCCTCCGCTGGAAGCAAAAAGAGACCGCGCCGAAGCGCGGTCTCTGACTGGAGCGGGTGAAGGGAATCGAACCCTCGTATTCAGCTTGGGAAGCTGATGTTCTGCCATTGAACTACACCCGCAATGCCTGAATAGTATAGCACACTGCTTCAGGCCTTGCAAGACATTTTTGCGATGACGGCGTCGGCGAATTCGCTGGTGCCCAGGTTGCCGCCGAGGTCGTGGGTGACGCTCTTGCCCTCAGCCAGCAGGGCAAGCACCGCGGTCTCTATCCTGTCCGCGGCCGCGCTCTCGCCGAGGTGGCGGAGCATCAGGACCGCCGAGAGGATGAGCGCCGTGGGGTTGGCGACGTTGAGGCCCGCGTGCTTCGGCGCGCTGCCGTGCACGGCCTCGAATATGGCCGCGTCCTTGCCGATGTTGGCGCTCGGCGCGAGGCCCAGGCCGCCGACCAGGCCGGCGCAGAGGTCGCTGACGATGTCGCCGTACAGGTTGGGCAGCACCAGCACGTCGAAGGTCTCCGGGTGCTGCACGAGCTGCATGCACAGCGCGTCCACGATCTTGTCCTCGAACTCTATCTGCGGATACTCCGCCGCCACGCCGCGGCACACGTCGAGGAAGAGGCCGTCGGAGAGCTTCATGATGTTCGCCTTGTGGACGCAGGTGACCTTCTTGCGGCCGTTCTTGACGGCGTAATCGAAGGCGAAGCGCGCGATGCGCTCGCTGCCCGCGCGGGTGATGAGCTTGATGCTCTCGGCCGCGACGTCGCCTATCTTGTGCTCGATGCCTGCGTAGAGGTCCTCGGTGTTCTCACGCACTACGACGAGGTCGACGTTCTCATACCGGCTCTCGACGCCCTTGAAGGTGCGCGCGGGGCGCACGTTGGCGTAGAGGTCAAACTCCTTGCGCAGCGCCACGTTCACGCTCCTGAAGCCCACGCCTATCGGGGTGGTGATAGGGCCCTTGAGCGCTATGCCGTCGGCGCGGACGCTGTCGAGCACGTGCTGCGGCAGCGGGGTGCCGTACTTCTCCATCTGGCTCTCGCCGGCGTCTACGACGTGCCAGTTTATCTCTGCTCCGGAAGCGTCCACTACGCGCTTGGCCGCCATCGCGACCTCGGGGCCTATGCCGTCTCCGGGTATCAGCGTTACGTTGTGTGCCATTTTTCAGTCCTCCCTGTGCGCCTTTGTATAGTTGAGCAGTCCGCCCGCAAGCAGTATATCGCGCTGGCGCGGCGTTATCACGAGCTTCATCTTGAGCTCGCGGCCGCCGGCCCTGACGTTGACGCACTCGCCCTCCGCCGCGGCGGCGATCTGCGCCGGGGCGTTCTCGATGACTATCTCGTCGTCCGGGGCGATGGCGTCGTAGTCGGCCTCGTCGGTGAACTCGAGCGGCAGGATGCCGTTGTTCATGAGGTTGGCGCGGTGGATGCGCGCAAAGCTCTTGGCCAGCACGCCACGCACCTTGAGGTACAGCGGCACCAGCGCCGCATGCTCGCGGCTGGAGCCCTGCCCGTAGTTCTGACCGGCCAGCAGGAAACCGCCGCCCTCTGCCTTTGCACGTTCGGGGAAGGTGGGGTCCACGGGCGTGAGGCAGTGCTCGCTGAGCTTGGGAATGTTGCTGCGGAAGGGCAGGAGCGAGCTGTCCGAGGGCATGATATGGTCGGTGGTGATGTTGT
>ENA-OPCP01000066-OPCP01000066.1-human-gut-metagenome-genome-assembly--contig:-NODE-66-length-97398-cov-13.130795_pt1 | contig 97398 bp, 101 predicted proteins | sample MGYA00241563_ERZ501477 | MGnify/ENA primary metagenome ERZ501477 (study PRJEB25962, sample SAMEA2042572) | human gut metagenome | biome: human gut; feature: human-associated habitat; material: faeces... | reverse complement strand
TCTACAAAATTACCAACTCTATCTCATCTCCTGTTTACTGCGCAAATCTAAGGTACTCGATTCGTCTTAACAATCTGTACTCGCTTCAACAAATAACGGGCAAAATACCCCGGACAACTTCAAAAAAATACCGATATGTATAAAAAAGATGGATTCATCACACCATCCGAACACGTAAATTTCCTGGCCAAAAATCTGTTCGGAGCCTGCGGCCAGATCGTAAACGGCGCCATCGCCTATCTCGCCCCTGACGGCGGCGGCCCCGTCACGCCCCACACCCACGCTACCGACCACCTGTTCATCGTCACGCAGGGAGAAGCCAAAGTGCTGCTGGACGGACAAGAGCGAATCATCCGCGAAAACGAAGCGTTCGTCGTCAAAGGCGGTATTCCCCACTCCGTATGGAACAACGCACAGGCAGAAACCGTCATGATAGGCATTACGCTGAAAAACAACGAAAATGGTAAATAAGTCGATACACCGCACGAATCAATTTCGTATACCGTGCCCCCAATGCACTCATTCTATCCTGGTAACTGAAAAGCCGCAAGCAATGTTTGCGGCTTTTCAAATTTTATCGTTTGAAAGATCAGGGATTGCGGATCAGCTTCACAAAAAACACCTCTCCCCGATCCGGCCGGAGGGTACAAATGTCCCGAAACAAAAAACGTATCGGCCATTCTATCGCGGCAGCCCATTCGAACGACTTTGCCGCGTTGCAGAGACAAAAAAGCTGTGTTTCCGTACAACATTTCGCCCCGGTTCCACTCTTCGGCAGAGCGCGCTCGACTTCGCGTTACCGCATGCCGCCCGTCCTTCCCTCCGTCGGACCGGAGGCGACCTTGCGAACTCCTGATTTTCGCCTGCCAGCCATACGACCAACTTTTATCTTAAGACCGTTCCGGACAAATTTGTCCACCCCGAAAATAAAAAAGGTTGCAAACGAATGTTTGCAACCCAGCCGACCACCCGGTCGTTTGCGGAGAGAAGGGGATTCGAACCCCTGATACGCTTTAGACGTATACGAGCTTTCCAGGCGCGCCTCTTCAACCACTCGAGCACCTCTCCTCGGATGGGCAAAGATAATGATTTTTCCGGCAATCGACCAAATTTCGCTCCTACTAATTCACCGTCCGGCACGATATTTTCCGGCCACTGTCGGCAAAAGACGCTCCCGCATGCTTCAGAACCCGGGCAAACGGCATTCATTCCCCCTGGCTCCCGCCCATTCGCCGTCAGGCAAAAGGCCGCGTGCCTTATAGCCGAAGAACGGCCGGCACGGAACCGACCCTACCCAAAAACGAATCTCCAGGCGCAAACGGTATAACGCCGTCGCACCCGCTACTTGTCCGCAACCATCTGCTTCCACTCCGGATGCCGCAGAATATAACGGGCCATGAATCGACACAGCGGAACCACTTTCAGCCCCTGCCGTTTCAAATCTTCCAACACCGCCAGTGTCAACTGCGAGGCGATACCCTGTCCGCAGAACCGATCGGGAACGCCCGTATGGGTAACGGCGATACACCCGGGACCGCACTCCTCGTAATCCACCGCTGCCGTAGCACCGCCCAAATCGAATTCATAACGTCCGAGCGCCTTATTATTCTTCAATTCATACTTTTTCATAACCATCGAATATTGATTGTATGCAAAGAAGAACAAAATCCGCACCGCAACCCACATTTCGGGAAAGAAAAAACCGGACCGGGCGATTTGCCCGGTCCGGTATCGCAATCCGCACGAATCGGCTACGCCTTGCCGGCCGATCCGAGAACTTTCTCGCATTTGTGCATGTAGAGCTTCTTCATCTCCTCGCGGGCCGGCCCCAGGTATTTGCGGGGATCGAACTCTGCGGGTTTGTCGGTCAGCACCAGACGCACGGCGGCCGTCATGGCCAGACGGCTGTCCGAGTCGATGTTGATCTTGCAAACGGCGCTCTTGGCGGCACGACGCAGCTGCTCCTCCGGAATGCCGATGGCATCCTTCAACGCACCGCCGTGCGTATTGATGATATGCACGTACTCCTGCGGCACGGACGAGGAGCCGTGCAGCACGATCGGGAACCCAGGGATGCGCTTCTCGATCTCCTCCAGGATGTCGAAACGGAGTTCGGGCGGCACGAGCACGCCGTCCGCATTGCGCGTGCACTGCTCGGGCTTGAACTTATTGGCTCCGTGCGACGTGCCGATCGAGATGGCCAGCGAATCCACACCGGTCTTCTTCACGAAATCCTCCACGTCTTCGGGACGGGTGTAGGTATGGTGTTCGGCCGAAACCTCGTCCTCGACACCGGCCAGCACACCCAGCTCGCCCTCCACCGTCACATCGTGCTTGTGAGCATACTCCACGACCTTCTTCGTCAGCGCCACGTTCTCATCGTAAGGCAGGTGCGAACCGTCGATCATCACCGACGAGAAACCCATATCGACGCAATCCTTGCAAAGCTCGAAAGTATCGCCGTGATCCAGATGCAGCACGATCGGAATGTTCTTACCCAACTCCTTGGCATACTCCACGGCACCCTGGGCCATGTAGCGCAGAATGGTCGGATTGGCATACTTGCGGGCACCCGACGACACCTGCATAATCACGGGCGACGAAGTTTCGACGCACGCCTGCACGATGGCCTGCATCTGCTCCATGTTATTGAAATTGAAAGCGGGAATGGCATACCCACCCTTGATCGCCTTGGCAAACATCTCGCGGGTATTCACCAGGCCCAATTCTTTATAAGATACCATAATTATATAATAATTTAAGAATTTATGCGTTTCAATCTTTACAAAATTAAACATTATTTCCTAAAGAACAGGCACTTTCCCGAATAAAAATCAGACGGGAGAAAAAATAGCGCTCAAACGGAATATTCTGATTTTATTTTAGTAAATTTGCGAATAATTGGCAATTTTTCTAACGCTACAATAAAGACCTCAACACCATGTCGGAATTCATCTATCAAGAACCATTCCCGATCGAATGTGACAAGACGCAATATCGTCTGCTGACCAAAGAGTATGTCAAGATCGTCGAATGCGACGGACGCCGCATTCTCAAGGTCGATCCCAAAGGTATCGAACTGCTGGCCCGCGAAGCCTATACCGACGTATCGTTCTACCTGCGCCCGGCCCATCTGGAGCAACTCCGCCACATTCTGGAGGATCCGGAAGCTTCCGACAACGACAAATTCGTGGCCTACACCATGCTGCTCAACCAGACGGTCGCCGCCGAAGGCGAACTGCCGACCTGCCAGGACACCGGCACGGCCATCTGCATCGGCAAGAAGGGCGAGAATGTCTTTACGGGAGCGGACGACGCCGAATGTATCGCCCGGGGCGCCTACGAAGCCTACAAGGAGCGCAACCTGCGCTATTCGCAGGTGGTGCCCTTCACGATGACCGAGGAGAAGAACTCGGGCACGAACCTGCCCGCACAGATCGATCTCTACGCCGACAAAGGCAACGAATACAAATTCCTGTTCATCACCAAAGGCGGCGGCTCCGCCAACAAAACCTTCCTCTACCAGCAGACCAAAGCGCTGCTGAACGAGAAATCGCTTCTGGAATTTTTCCGCTCGAAACTCATGGATCTCGGCACCTCAGCCTGCCCGCCCTACCACCTGGCCGTCTGCATCGGCGGCACGTCGGCCGAAATGTGTCTGGCGACCGTCAAGAAGGCTTCGGCAGGTTACCTCGACCAGCTGCCCACCTCGGGTAACGAAGGAGGACGCTGCTTCCGCGACCTGGAGTGGGAACAGAAAATCCTCCAGATCTGCCGGGAGAGCGGTATCGGCGCCCAGTTCGGCGGCAAATACCTCGTACACGACGTGCGGGTGATCCGCGCTCCGCGCCACGCGGCGTCGTGCCCCGTCGGCATCGGCGTAAGCTGCTCGGCCGACCGCAACATCAAAGCCAAAATTACCGAAGAGGGCATCTTCCTCGAACAGCTCGAGAAGAACCCGGCCCGCTTCCTGCCCAAAGAGGCCCCCGCCATGTCGCCCGCCGTGGACATCGACCTGGATCAAGGCATGGACAAGGTGCGCGAAATCCTCTCCAAATATCCGATCAAAACGCGCCTGAACCTGCGCGGCACGCTCATCGTGGCCCGCGACATCGCCCACGCCCGCATCAAACAGATGCTCGATGAGGGCAAGCCGATGCCCGAATATTTCAAGAAACACCCGATCTATTACGCCGGTCCGGCCAAGACGCCGAAAGGAATGCCTTCGGGCAGCTTCGGACCCACGACGGCAGGCCGTATGGATCCTTACGTGGATCTGTTCCAGGAGCACGGCGGCTCGCTGATCATGCTGGCCAAGGGCAACCGCTCGCAACAGGTGACGGACGCTTGCCGAAAACACGGCGGATTCTACCTCGGTTCGATCGGCGGTCCGGCGGCTGTGCTGGCCAAAGATTCGATCAAATCGGTCGAAGTGGTCGATTTCCCGGAACTGGGTATGGAAGCCGTCCGCAAGATCTACGTCGAAAACTTCCCGGCCTTCATCCTCGTGGACGACAAAGGCAACGATTTTTTCGCGCAGCTCAAACACTAAACGCTCCGCCCCGGCCGTTATAGGGGCAACCAAGGAAACAGACAGTCAATGAAAGGTTTTTTCTGTAAAATAACCCTCGCATTATGTTTCGTAATCTTCGTCGGCTCCGCAGCAAGAGCCGACGAGGTTACTTTCAGCGCCAACGCCCCGATGGTCGTCACGGCAGGCGAAAGTTTCCGGGTGGAGTTCTCGCTCAACGCCACGCCCGACGACGATTCGTTCGAAGCGCCGGATTTCGGGGCGTTCGACGTACTGGCCGGCCCGGCGATCTCCCAGGGACACTCGATCCAGATCATCAACGGCGCGATGACCAAAAACGTCAATTATACGATCACCTACGTATTGCTGGCCCAGGACGCGGGCAACATCACGATCGGTCCAGCCTCGATCAAGGTCGATAAAAAAAGATACAAGACCCAGCCTCTGCCGATCGAGATCTCCGACAAACCGTCGGCAGGCAGCGCCCGGGCTCCGCAGGGAAATTCAGACTCTTCGGATGAAAGTATCGAGGAGGAAGCCCAGGGACAGATTGCCAAAGACGATCTGTTGCTGCGCGTCCACATATCGAAACAGTCGGTCTTCAAAGGCGAACCCCTGCTGGCGACCTTCAAGCTCTACCGCCGGGTGGCGATCGTGGGCTACGAAGACATTAAATTCCCCTCCTTCAACGGCTTCTGGACGCAGGACATCGACGTTTCGAACGCCATGTGGCAGCGTGAAACCCTGAACGGCAAGGTCTATGAATCGACAGTCGTAAAAGAGTGTCTGCTCTACCCGCAGCAGGCGGGTACGCTCGTGATCGAACCCGCAACGATCACCGCCATTGCACAAGTTATCGTACAGAGCCGCCGCAATATCGATCCGTTCTTTGGCGGCGGGCACGAAGTCTATAATTTGCGGCGCAAGTTGCAGACGCCCCGCGTGAACATCACGGTCAAAGAGCTCCCTGCGGGCGCTCCGGCCAGCTTTACGGGCGCCGTCGGCAAATTCTCCATGGACGCGTCGCTCTCCGCAGACCAACTGGCGGCCAACTCGGCCGGGACCTTCACGGTGAAAATCACGGGACAGGGCAACCTGCCTTTCATCCAAGCACCGAAACTGACGCTGCCCGCCTCGTTCGAGCAATACAACGTCAAAACCACCGAATCCATCCAAACGGCGACTGCGGGAACCTCCGGCTACCGGCAATTCGAATATCCGTTCATCGCGCGCGCCGAAGGGACGTACCGTATCGATTCGATTCTTTTCACCTACTTCAATCCCGACCGCCGGGAATATGTGACCCTCTCCTCGCAAAGCTTCCCGCTGCAAATCACACCGGATGCCAACGGCGGAGAGAGCTACATGGTCAAAGGACTCTCCAAGGAGGACGTTCAGATGCTGGGACAGGACATCCGTTTCATCCGCCTGGGCAAGGCACACCTCCAGCCGATGCACGAGCCATTCTTCCTGAGCGGACTCTATATCGGACTGCTGGCTGCGATTCTCGTCATTTTCGCCGGAACTTACATCGCGCTGCGCAAGCAGATCCGCGACAGCCAGAATGCGGCTCTGATCCGGGGCCGGCGAGCCAACAAAGTGGCCATTCAGCGTTTCAGGATAGCCAAGAACTATATGGAAGAGCACAACCAGCACGCCTTCTACGAAGAGATGCTGAAGGCTTTATGGGGGTATATGAGCGATAAATTCAATATCCCGGTAGCCAATCTCACCAAGGAAAATGTCCGCGAGGAGCTCCACAAGCGCGGGGCTGCGCCGGAAGACACCCAGCTCTTCTCGGAACTCATCACCCGCTGCGACGAAGCCCAATATTCGCCGGTGGCTTCGGCCCGTATGAGCGACGTATATCGGGACGGCCTCGAACTGATTTCCCGCATCGAATCGATCATCAAACGCTAAAAGCCATGAAACGATATATTCTCTTTCTCCTCGCCACGCTGTTGAGCGCGGCAGTTTCGGGGCAGACTGCCGCCCGAACCGATTCGCTGGCTCAACACCCACAATCGGAGCAAACCGCCTCGGCAGCTTACGCATCCGATCCCGACAAGTTGTGGGATCAGGCCAACACGGCTTACATCAACAACGACTTTCCTACGGCAATTTCGCTTTACGAAACGATTCTGTCGAGCGGCAGGCAATCGGGCAAACTCTACTATAACCTGGCAAACGCCTATTTCAAGGAGCAGGAAATCGGTCGGGCGATCCTCAACTACAACCGGGCGCTGAGGCTCAATCCCGGGAACGAAGACATACGCTACAACCTGCAAGTCGCTGAGAAAATGACCAAAGACCACATCGACGCCGTCCCCGAATTTTTCGTCAAAACCTGGTTGTCGAATCTGCGCAACCTTTTGAGCAGCACGACATGGGCCGTCCTCTCGCTGGTCTTCCTGGCGGCAATGCTCGGCTCGGCGCTTTTCTACCTGCTCTCCCGTCGTCTGGTACGACGCAAGATAGGATTCTACGGCACCGCGACAGCCTTTCTGCTGCTGGTACTGACCCTCTGCTTCGCAGCCATCGACCGCCGGGAGGCGATCGACCGCACATCGGCCGTCGTACTGCGGGATGCCGTCGCCGTCAAAAGCTCTCCCGATCAGAACTCGACCGATCTCTTCATTCTGCACGAAGGCACCAAAGTAGAAATTTCGGACCGTCTGAACGGCTGGTGCGAAATCACCATCGCCGACGGCAAAAAGGGCTGGATGGAGTGCTCGACGTTCGAAACCATCTAAAACCGGATCCGCCCCTGCGAATCCAAAAATTTCCAAGAACGTGTCCAGACTGCTTCAAGACGTGACCGGAGAACTGTCGAAACTCCCAGGCATCGGACGCCGCACGGCGTTGCGCCTGGCGATCCACCTGCTGCGCATGGAACCCGATTCGGTAAGCGACATGACACGCAGCATCGACCGATTCCGCCGCGACATCAAATACTGCAAATTGTGCAACAACCTCTCGGATGAAGAAATCTGTCCGATCTGCGCCGACCGGGAGCGCGACCATACGACCGTCTGTGTCGTAGAACAGGTCGCCGACGTACTCTCGATCGAAAATACCCGCCAGTACCGTGGACTCTATCACGTATTGGGCGGTGTAATCTCTCCGATGCAGGGCATCGCCCCTTCGGACCTGAAGATCGACCTGCTGATCGAGCGGATCGCCCAGGGAACGATCCGGGAAGTGATCCTCGCCATCTCGACCTCGGTCGAAGGCGAAACAACCCTGTTCTATCTGCTCAACCGGCTGCGCCAGTACCCGCAGGTGAAAGTCACGTCGATCGCCCGGGGGATCGGCTTCGGCGACGAACTGGAATACGTAGATGAACTGACGATTACTCACGCACTGATGAACCGGCGGGAAATCGAATAGGAAACTCGCGCCCGGAAAATCCGAACCTCCGCCAAATACAAAGCAACCGCGAATATCCGAAACGAATATTCGCGGTTGTTTTTCCACCTGGCCGACATTTCACCGCTGATCGACGAAATGAAGCTTATCGGTATCGAATCCCTGTTTTTCGACCTGGTCCAGAATCCGGACCAGCACCTGCGTAGATAATCGAGGTCGGCGAGCGAGAATCCATAAATATTTGGCCGATCGGCCGCTTAAGACGACCCACTGCCGCTCGGCAGCGGAATCGCATGCCGGCATCGTATAGTCGCTATAAAAAAACCAAAAAGACGAAACCCGCAGGCATTCGTAATCGGCAGACAACCGACCTTTTGCACTCGAAATCCGGTCCCGGCCCGTTCTGCCGTCCTTGCCCCGATAGACGATTCGCATTTTACTTTCCGACAATAATCGGTAAACCACCCGGGATCCGACCGTCCCCTCCTGAAACGGATGATCGAAACGAGCGATCTCGTACCACTCGCCGACATACAAATCGGGATTCGCCCACGGTCCACTGCCGACAGCGGCAACGACCGGTCCCCGACCATACGCGGCGCCCGCCACAAGCAACATCGCCGCAAACAGCATATATTCGATTTTCACCCTGGTCATAACGAGGGTGTATCGCATATTCTATACCGGATTACGTCTATTGCAAAGATTCCTGCAAACTTTTCAGCGTGCGGTAAATTCCCTCGGCATCATAACCGCACTGGGCATACAGTTGCGCGGGCGTTCCATGTTCGACAAAACGATCCGGAATGCCCAGGCTCACGACCTTCGGCAGATAGCCGTGCTCGCAGAAGAACGCGACGACAGCTTCTCCCACGCCGCCGCGCAAGGCTCCGTCCTCGACGGTCACCACACAACGGAACTTACGTCCGACCTCGTGCAGCAGCTCCTGGTCGAGCGGCTTGGCGAAACGCAGGTCGTAATGGGCCACCCGAATCCCGTCCGCCTCCATACGCGCAATGGCCTCGGAAGCAAAATTGCCGACCGTACCGATCGTAAGGACCGCAATCCGCTCCCCTTCCTTCAGGCAACGCCCCCGCCCGATTTCCATCGCAGCGAACGGCTCATCGCGCCAGGCGACGCCCGCTCCGTTACCGCGCGGATAGCGGATGGCGAAGGGCCGACCGGCCTCGAGCGCCGTAAACATCATGTTCCGAAGTTCCAGCTCGTTCATCGGCGCAGCCACCGTCAGATTGGGAACCGTACCGAAATAGGCCAGATCGAAAGCGCCGTGATGCGTCGCTCCGTCCTCACCCACCAGACCGCCCCGGTCAAGACACATGACCACCGGAAGGCGCTGGATCGCCACGTCATGAATCACATTGTCATAAGCCCGCTGCATGAAACTCGAATAGATGTTGCAGAAAGGCACCATGCCCGCAGCCGCCAGTCCGGCGGAGAAAGTCACGGCATGTCCTTCGGCGATACCGACGTCGAAACAACGCTCCGGCATCTCTTTCATCAGAATATTCATCGAGCTGCCCGACGGCATGGCGGGCGTTATCCCCACGATCCGCTCGTCGGCACGGGCCAGTTCGAGCAGCGTCTGGCCGAAAACATCCTGGTATCGGGCCACTTCGGTCTTGCTGACGATCCGCTCGCCCGTTTCCGGGTTGAATTTGCCCGGAGCGTGCCATACCGGCTTATTGCACTCGGCGGGCTTATAACCCTTTCCCTTTACGGTCATCACATGCAGCAACTTGGGTCCCTCGATACGTTGCAAGGCAGTCAGCACCCGCACCAGTTCCGGCAAATTGTGTCCGTCGATCGGGCCGAAATAGCGGAAATTCAAACTTTCGAACAGGTTGCTGTTCTTCAACAGTCCCTGCTTGACGGCATTGCCCGCTTTCTGACAAAACCGCAAAACAGCCGGCGTATGGGACAAAATCCGCCACAGGCGGCGTTTGATAGCGTTATAGCGCCTCGATGTCGAAATCTTGACCAGGTAGTTCTTCAAGGCCCCGGTAGCCTGGTCGATGGCCATGTTGTTATCGTTGAGAATGACCAGCAGGTTGGTCTGCTTGCTCGCACCGGCGTTGTTCAGCCCCTCGAACGCCAGACCGCCCGTCATCGAACCGTCGCCGATCACGGCCACCACCTGCCGCTGCTCGCCCTTGAGTTCCGCAGCTTTGGCCATACCGAACGCCGCCGAAATCGACACGGAGGCATGTCCGCCGCCGAAAGCATCGTAAGGACTCTCGGACATACGCGGGAAGCCGCTGATACCGCCCAGCTTGCGATTGGTCCGAAACGCCTCGCGGCGCCCGGTAATGATTTTATGGGCATAGGTCTGATGCCCCACGTCCCACACGATTTTATCGTCAGGAGTATTGAATACGTAGTGCAGAGCGACGGCAAGCTCCACCGCTCCCAGGCTCGAAGCCAGGTGTCCCGGATTGGACGAACATTGTTCGATGATGTACTGACGCAGTTCGTCGCAATACTGACGCAAGTCAGAGCCCGACAACTTCTTCAAGTCATCGGGCGAATCAATCCGATCGAGCCATTTATATTCCGAATGCATCATGGATAGGCAAAGATAGCATTAAAAAACGACATTTTTTCGAAATTTTTCCTATCTTCGCATTATCAAATTCCGCTCCGCTTATGAAATACAACAGAATACTCCTGAAACTCAGCGGTGAATCCCTGCAAGGGACTCAAAAATACGGTCTTTCGACCGACGTGCTCCACAGCTATGCGGAGCAAATCAAAGCCGTCGTCGGAACGGGAGTTCAGGTAGGCATCGTCATCGGCGGCGGCAACATCTTCCGGGGACTTCAGGGCGCCCGCAAGGGGTTCGACCGCGTGAAAGGCGACCAGATGGGGATGCTGGCCACGATTATCAACTCGCTGGCCCTGCAGTCGGCCCTCGAGGACAACGGCGTGAAAGCGAAAGTCCTCACCTCGATCCGGATGGAACCCATCGGAGAGTATTACTCGAAAGCCAAGGCGCTCGAATACCTCGAAGCCGGATACGTAGTCATCATCGGCGGCGGCACGTCGAACCCCTATTTCTCGACCGACTCGGCATCGGCGCTGCGCGGCATCGAGCTCGAAGCCGACGTCATGCTCAAGGGTACGCGCGTAGACGGCGTCTATACGGCCGATCCGGAGAAAGACCCTGCTGCGGAGAAGTTCGACGAAATCACCTTCGATGAAGTTTATCGTCGCAACCTGAAGGTTATGGATATGACCGCCTTCACGCTTTGCCGCGAAAACGGCCTCCGGGTCATCGTCTTCGACATGGACACTCCGGGCAACCTGGAAAAGGTGCTCGCCGGAGAGAAGATCGGCACACTGGTCAAACTCTGAAAACCTATTATATCGCTATGACCGAACGTAAAAAACCCAATAACAAACGTCTTATCCTGATGATCGTCCTGCTCGCGGTCGTCATCGCCCTGATGTGGCTGCTGCCCGACGGATCGCAGCCCGCAGCCCCCGCAACGAACGCTCCGAAGACCGAACAGACCAAGAATACGAACGATGCGCCCGACGACATCGAGGCTACGACCCTTGTTAAAGCCGGGACACAGGCACCCGATTTCCGGGTGGAAATGTTCGACGGCACGACCTTCACCCTGGGCAGTCTGCGCGGCAAAGTGGTGCTTCTGAATTTCTGGGCGACCTGGTGCGGTCCCTGCCGCGAGGAATTGAGCCGCGTACAGAAGGACATCATCGACCGCTTCAAGGGGAACGAAGACTTCGTTTTCCTGCCCGTATCGCGCGGCGAAACCCGCGAAACGGTCGCCGCTTTCCGGGAAAAGATGGGTTATACGTTCCCGATGGGACTCGACCCCGAACAGAAAATTTACAGACTTTACGCCTCCAACTACATTCCGCGTAATTTCCTGATCGGCAAAGACGGCAAAGTTATTTCCGCGACCATCGGTTACGAGGCCCCCGAATTCGACGAACTCATTCTGCTGATCGAGCGACAACTCAACTCCGCCAACTAAACAAATACGACATATGGATACCAAAACCATTCTTTCCGAAGCTTCCGACCGCATGCAGAAAACGATCGAGCACCTCGAAGAAGAGCTGCTCAACATCCGGGCAGGCAAGGCGAGCCCGACCGTGCTGAACGGAGTTTTCGTAGATTATTACGGATCTCAAACCCCGATTTCAGGCGTGGCAAGCGTCACGGTACCCGATGCCAAGACCATTCTGATCCAGCCCTGGGACAAAAACCTGATCCGCGCGATCGAAAAGGCGATCATCGACTCCAACATCGGGCTGACCCCCTCGAACAACGGGGAGCAGATCCGACTGTCGATCCCGCCCCTGACGGAAGAGCGGCGCAAAGAGCTGGTCAAGCAGGTACGCCAGGAGGCGGAAACCGCCCGCATCAGCTTGCGCAACGCACGCCGGGACGCTGTCGAAGCCTTCAAGAAGGCCCAGAAGGAAGGCATGTCCGAAGACGAGGCGAAAGACGGTGAAACCCAGGCGCAGAAGCTGCTCGACAAGTTCACCAAATCGCTGGACGCGATACTCGACAACAAGGAAAAAGAGATCATGACCGTATAGATACGCTTTCTCCGAGAAACCGAACACCCCGACGCATAAACGCCGGGGTGTATCTTTCATCAGAGGGGGGATTTTTATATCAGGTACCCCACCCACTCAAGAAAACTCGCCCGTCATACCTCTGCGATTCGAAAAAATCACCACGCACAAAAAACGCTTCCTCGACCTGCTCCTGCTGGCCGACGAACAGGAATCCATGATCGACCGCTACCTGGAACGGGGCGAAATGTTCGTAGCCCGTGACGACGGACAGGTCGTCGCCGAATGCGTCGTCACGGACGAAGCCGACAGAATCGGAGAGATCAAGAATCTGGCTGTACCCCTCCAGTATCAACGGAAAGGATACGGACGACAAACGCTCGAATTTCTGGAGGCGTACTACCGGGGGCGTTACCGGACGCTTCTCGTCGGCACCGGGGATGTTCCCCGCACACTCCGTTTTTACGAACGATGCGGATACGTTCGCTCGCACTTGATCCCCGGCTTCTTCACCGATCATTACGACCACCCCATCATCGAGGACGGCAGACAACTGGTAGATATGGTCTATCTGAAGAAGTCCTTGTAACCCAGCACACACCGGCTCCGCCTGCACAAAAATCGTCCGCAACGGACAATCCCGCCCGATCGGGCTATTTTTTACCGGAATCGTCTGAAATTCCGCCTTTTTTTAATACCTTCGCGGCAAGACAACTATGAAACTCATTCTTAAAATATCGCTCGCATGCCTGCTCGCAACAGGCTGCGCATCGAAAATTTCCGCCCAAACCTACGTCAAACTCAACGGACTCTATGCGCTCGTGGGCGTAGTCAATCCCGCCGTCGAATTCACGCTCTCCCCCAAATCGACCTTCCAGACCGAAATAGTCGTTTCTCCGTGGAAGTCGATAAACAACCATCACGCCCTCTTTTGTATCTTCATGGGCGAATACCGCCGTTATTTCAAGGAGCACAACCGAGGCTGGTACCTCGGAGCCAATATCGGCATGCAGGCTTTCGACCTCTCGAAACCCTACATCGAAAACTGGAAGCTCAAATTCGAAAACCGGTACAGCAAAGGCTACGGATTCATGATCGGCCTCTGCGTCGGCTACGAACACATCTTCCGCGAACGCTGGGTGCTCGACGCCTACTTCGGCTGGTCGTGGATGAGCAGCTTCTACAACGGCTATTCCATGGACGGGAAAATCGACATGAACCCCGGCCATCAGGTCGAACCCAAATACCCCGATCCGTTCAACGGTTCGTCGGAGTGGTATCCCAACAAGATCGGATTGTCGATCGGATACCGTATTTTCAATCCGCACAAGAAAAAATAGTTCGGCAACAACTCGTCCTGCCTCCGCGCTCCCCAACCGATTCGAATCACCCGCCGCACGGACATCGCTTCCGTATCGTCATTTTTCAACCGTATCCGTAATTTTTCCCGGTAAATTTTGGCGGGGGGGGGAATTACTTATATTTGCAGCGGAAACTCATTCGCCCGGGAATACATCCACTTTTCCCCAAGAACGTTTCCGAACAAAATATAAACCCTAAGCAAATATCCCTAAACAATGAAAAAAATTCTTTTCACGCTGTTCGCCCTGGTATTGGCATCCGGTATCGCCGCCCAAATTCCCGAACCCGATTTCATTGGCGAAGTATTGGCGATTCATTCGGACGGCACGGCGGAAAAATTGGAAAAACACAATGTCAAAATGCGCACCGGAGCCGGAGTGTATATAGCAGGTCTGGCCGTCAATAAGTCGAAAACTAAAATTCTCGTCGCAGGTAGTCAAGCCAACGTACGCTTCGCAGCCGACGAACCGGTCAATCTGATTGTCCGCGCCGTAGACAACAAAACCGACCCGATGTCGATCGTACGGGTATTCGCCATGAAGAACAACCGAAAACAACGCTCGGCAGTCATCTCGGCCGTAGGTTCGTTCAACGTCACATCCAACGATATGGAGTACCTGCCCTTTACCGCAGAAAAATACGGAGAAAACTCCTATTACCTGACTTTCGGAGATGCCCCTGCCGGTGAATACGGCATCATCGTCACCAACCCCAACAATGTCGATGAAAAAATGATCATCGTATCGGCTTTCGGAATCGATCCGGAAAAAATGCCTGCTGCATCCGGTTCCGAAACGGCAGAGGACACAGAGTAAAACATCCGGCAAATACGGCCCTGGAAACGACATTTCGATATCGCACTCCACGACAGCCTACAACAAAAGAACCCCCGCCGCAAGCATTGGTCTTGCGGCGGGGATTCTTCCATTAAACGGGGATTACTTGCGGTAAACCTTAGTATAGCCGTAAATCGCCTCGTCACCGAGCTCTTCCTCGATCCGGAGCAACTGGTTATACTTGGCCATACGGTCGGAACGCGACATCGAGCCGGTCTTGATCTGACCCGCATTGGTCGCTACGGCGATGTCGGCGATCGTCGAATCCTCGGTTTCGCCCGAACGGTGCGAAGTAACCGACGTATATCCGGCACGATGCGCCATCTCGATAGCGTCGAGCGTTTCGGTCAGCGTACCGATCTGGTTCACCTTGATCAGGATCGAGTTCGCGCATCCCATCTCGATACCCTTGCGCAGGAAATCCACGTTGGTTACGAACAGGTCGTCGCCGACCAACTGACACTTGTCGCCCAGCTCGGCCGTCAGCATCTGCCAACCCTCCCAGTCGTTCTCGGACATACCGTCCTCGATCGAATCGATCGGATATTTGGCAACCAGGCTCTTGAGGTACTCGACCTGCTCTTTCGAAGAGCGCTTTGCACCGTTCGCACCCTCGAACTTCGTATAGTCGTAAACACCGTCCGCATAAAACTCCGAAGAGGCGCAGTCCATAGCGATCGACACGTCGCCGCCCTCGCTCTTGCGGCCCGGCTTGTAACCGGCAGCCTTGATCGCTTCGAGGATCGACTCGATCGCATCCTCCGTACCCTTCAGCGCGGGTGCGAAACCTCCTTCGTCGCCTACGGCCGTCGAGAGGCCCCGGTTGTGCAACACCTTCTTCAGGCTGTGGAACACCTCGGCACCCATGCGAAGACCTTCGCGGAACGAGGGAGCGCCCACCGGACGGATCATGAACTCCTGGAAAGCGATCGGAGCGTCCGAATGCGAACCGCCGTTGATGATGTTCATCATCGGCACGGGCAGCGTCTTGGCATTCACACCGCCGATGTAGCGGTAGAGCGGCAGACCGAAATAGTCGGCGGCAGCGCGGGCTACGGCCAGCGAAACACCCAGGATGGCGTTGGCGCCCAGCTTCGATTTGGTCGGCGTACCGTCCAGCGCGATCATCGTCTTGTCGATGCCCACCTGATCCGTTACGCTCATACCGACGATCGCCGGAGCGATGATGTTATTCACGTTCTCCACCGCCTTCTCGACGCCTTTGCCCGAATAACGGCTCTTGTCGCCGTCACGCAGTTCAAGGGCTTCGTGCTCTCCCGTCGAAGCACCGCTCGGCACGGCTGCACGGCCGAATGCACCCGATACGGTTCTTACTTCGACCTCGATGGTCGGGTTACCTCTCGAATCGAGGATTTCTCTTGCATGGATCTCTACAATCTGCATAGTTGTAAATTTTTGAATTTTATAAAAAACAATTTCGTTTTCAACGGTCGTTTCACAGGTGCGGCATCTACCTGCAACCTCGGTTGTCTGCCGGATCGCACCCACCGGACGCACGAAAAGTCGCAACGAGGCGGATCCGAATTCCGAACTGCCGCAGCGCAATCTGTCGAACCGTGCAAAGATAACGATTTTTACAGACAAACTGTTATTCGAATAACATTATTTCTCCCTTCGAAGTCGGTTATAAGAAACGGCAAATCCGACGCCAAAAACTTATTTTATCAACGAAAAACCTTTTTTTATCACCGATATTTTCTTATCTTCGGTATAGAAAACTAACCCTAACTTCGATCGTATGAAAAAACTTTTCCTCTGTTTGCTGGCGATAACGGCAGCGATCTCCACCGCATGGGCACAAACGCCCAAAAAGAATATTTTCGGCCTTCGGGTCGGTATGGATATGAGCAAAATCAGCATCCTGGATACCGGTTCCGGAGAGAAATACCTGTCGGAATTACGGACCTCATTCAACATCGGCCTGACGGACCAGATCCGACTGCTGAACGACAAGCCCTTCTATTTCCAGTTCGGCCTGATGCTGCACAACAAGGGAGGAAAAGTCCAAGCTACCGACGGCGGCTCGGACATTGAGCTCTCCCTGAACGCAATGTACCTGGAACTTCCCGTCATGCTCAACTACCACATCCGGCTCGCCCCGAAAGTCGCTGTCATTCCTTTCGCCGGATTCTACGGATCGCTGGGTGTGGACGGCAAACAGTCCTTTGACGACTTGGGACTTGAAATCCAACAGAATTTGTTCGGCAAAAATAAAATGTTTCAACGCGGAGACTTCGGCGGGCGGATAGGCATCGGATTAAGCATCCACTCCGTCTATATCGGCGCCTCTTACGGCGGCGGTTTCCTCAACATCGCCCAGGAAGACGACACCTCCAAATTCCGCAACCGCAGTTGGTCCCTCTCCGTCGGCTACGATTTTTAACCCGTCTGTCTTTTTATTTCATTACCGAAAGTCCGTATCGGGACCTCGCCCCGGTGTTCCGAAACAGACATAAAACGGCCCTGAAGAAAACTTCAGGGCCGTTTCTTATCGTTTCACGGAAAGCGGCAGGTCCGCGCCTCCGGCATAGAACATCGCCAGATCGACCGGCACCGTCCCCCGGTTTTCACCATAGTGGAACGTATTCACCAGTTCGACGATACCGCTGCCCGCCGAAAAAGTCTTCGACAGACCGTTTTCCGCAACAACGGTAAGTTCGCCTTGCAGCACGACACCGGCATTGATTACGGGATGACGGTGCATCGCCAGCCGTTCACCGGGAGCGATCGTAATCCGAAGAATCGTAATACGGGGCGTTCCCGCAGGATAAGACGGCAGCGCCGTGCCGTCCCAACTCTCGGAAGTATCGACGATCGTCGTGGAACCGGTCCGTGCCTCGCGGGAGTCCGCCGACACAACTCCGCCCGATTCTCCGACCGGATCGCCGCACAGCTCCCGCAACGGATTCCGGGACACTATTTCAGATTCTTCTTGCGGATCACCTCCAGCATATCGTCCGTCATGCTCGACAGATCCCACTCGGGCTTCCAACCCCACTCCTCACGGGCGCAGGTATCGTCGAGCGAATTGGGCCAGCTTTCGGCAATGGCTTTCTTCACCGGATCGACGTCGTAATCCATCGTGAAGTCGGGCAGACGCTTCTTGATCTCGGCATAGATGATCTCCGGCGTGAAGCTCATCGACGCGATGTTGAAACTGTTGCGGTGTACGAGCTTCGTCGGATCGGCCTCCATCAGCTCCACGCAGGCACGCAGCGCATCGGGCATGTACATCATGTCCATATAGACATCGCCCGGCACGGGGCAGGTGAAGCGGCCCGAACGGATCGCTTCGTAGTAGATCTCCACCGCGTAGTCGGTCGTACCGCCGCCCGGAAGGGTCACGTTGGAAATCAATCCGGGGAAACGCACCGAACGGGTATCCACACCGAAACGGCTGTGGTAATAGTCGCCAAGCATCTCGCCCGTCACCTTGCATACGCCGTACATCGTCGTCGGACGCATCACGGTATCCTGCGGAGTCTTGTCCTTGGGCGAAGAGGGACCGAACGCGCCGATCGAACTGGGGGTGAACAGCGCGCAGTTATACTGACGGGCCACCTCCAGCGAATTCATCAGCGCACCGATATTGACCTGCCATGCCGTCTGGGGCTTCGCTTCGCCGACAGCCGACAACAGGGCTACCAGGTTGAAAATCGAATCGATCTTCTGACGCGACACCATTTCCGCCATTGCATTGGCATCCAGGGCGTTCATCACCTCGAAAGGTCCCGACTCGGCAAGCTGCTTGCACTCGCGCACGTCCGTTGCGACCACATTGTCGTTTCCGTAAATTTTACGGAGATAAGTTGTTAATTCGGAACCGATCTGGCCACCGGCACCTACGATTAAGATACGTTTCATATATTTTTAGTTATAAACCGGAAGCAAAGATATAAAATGATTATCAATTCCGAACTTTTTCTTCGCACTTTTCAAATCATAGAATCCGAGCCGCTTCCCATCTTATTCATACTCCATCCGTACTATGCAAAACGTTCTCACCGCAGAAAGACATGCCCCCGGCGGGGCAAGCGGCAAAAAATCCCGCCCGGGAAAACCTCGGGCGGGATATCGTTGTTCGTATCAGCCGGTACAACCGGCCGGAAAGCATCGCTGCCGGCGACGGGCATCCTCTCGCCCGCTACCGCTGCGACACGGAAGGACTATTGCTGAATCGTCCATGCATTGGCAGGATTCTCTTCGTCGTAGCCCATCACCTTTTTCCAACTTGCCTTCAGTTGATCTCTCTTAGCCTCGGACTCGACGATAATGGTCTGCGAGCTGCTGCTTCCGGACCAGTAGAAACCGCTTTCGTACGTGCCGTTATTTTTAATGCAAGTGGTCAGCAGCGGACAGTTGGCGATATTTACTTCAGGCGTACCGCCGACATAGAGCAGTGCGAGCTTGCTCAATCCGGATACATTCAGCGACTTCAGCGCTGCGGGTTCTCCGTAGCTATCCATTACGCTCACATATTCCAAGTCGGTATATTGAGTCAGATCCAATGTCGTCGGACCAACCGGTTCATGATTAGCATATTTGATAATCGACTTAAAGCTTTTAATTCCGTCAGGCAGTTGGATCGAAGTATAGCCTGCGGTCGGCGACATAGTCACATCGGTCAGTTTCGTAAAAGCCGACAGGTCAATGTCGCCCAACGAAACTTGCCATGCATTGATCGACAACTTTGTCAGATTGGTACACAAATCCAATCCGTCGAGGGTAAGTCCGGTAGCATCCATAGAAGTCGTTATATTGATCTCCGTCACCTTAGCCAGCATCTCCTCCGTAATCACCGTATTGATATCTCCGACGGGATTGACGGTTTCGTCGTCCAGAATAGCCTTGCGCAGCACGGCATTCATCGACGCAGCAGCCTCCGTACGCTCCTCATCGACGCACCACCAGGTAACGGATACGCCATAGTCGGAATACTGGCTGGCCATCGCAGACTTTTGAGCCAGCGTAGCGATGATCATGGTACCGTCGGCGAACATATTCGTACCGCTGGATGCATAGTCAGCCGATGCGAAAGTGGTAATGGGCATCTCGTGGATGTCCACGGTCGTCATTTTGGGGCAAGACTGCAACCAGAACATTTCGACAGTCGATGCGGAACCGGTCAAATCCAAAGTTTCGAGCGATTTGGCTCCCTCGACAACCACTTTCTTCAATGCCGGACAATTGGAAAGATTGATCTTGGACAAGTTGGCCTGGTCGTTGGAGAACTTGAGCTCAAACGTCGTCAAGTTTTCAAGCCCACTCACATTGAGACTCGACCACAAACCATTGGCCGGAGAGAGCGACACCCTTGTCAGCTTCTTATTGTTCGACAGCGTAATACCATTCAGTTCGTCGCAATTCGAATTGACAACAAGCACCTCCAAGTTGGGGAAACGCTCAATATACATCAAACTCTTTACCTTGCCCCCGAAACCAGTCGAATAAATTTCCGTTACGCTTTCGGCCTCAGCCTGCGAGAGCAGACCGTCTCCATTCGCATCGTATTCACTCAACAGATAAGCACGCAGGTTGGTGTCCATGCCCGAAGAGAGGTCTTCCGCCTTGAACTCCGTCACATTATAGAGTTTATTGGCCGCCGTGGTCAGCGGAGTCGTGAACTTACGGGTCAAAATCTCTTTATTCACATCACCGGCATCCCAACTGTAATAACTGTGAACGATCTTCAGCGAAACACCCTTCGTAAACTCGATCCCGGCAGGTACGACAAAATGCACCTCGGTAGCAACATCCGTCTTGAGCGTTACGTCCGATGCACAAGTCACCGTAATGGATTTACCCTCGCCCGAGAAAGTCATGGCAGGCACTTCACCACTGAAATCCAGCGCATAAGCACCGGCGATAGACTCGTCGTTGTTACCCGTAAGGATCAGTTTGTTGAACGTATCGGTACCCGTCAGTTTGAAACGCAGCACGGCACCCACCGAACGGAACGCCAACGATGTATGATCTTCGCCTACGGCCGCCATCGGGTTGAGCGTCGTAGCGAAAGTTCCCTCGGCGAACGTCTGCACGGCAAGAATCTCCAGACCGGAAACGGTCGTTCCTTCCAGCGTAGCACCTGCAGCATAAGGATAATAGGCGAAAGCCTTCGCAGCCTCCGTACCCTCAGCATCGGTCGCATCGCCCGTGAAAGTCGCGGATGCAGCGTTGTCATCCTTGGTGGTAAATTTCGCGTTCACGAACTTCGTCCCGGAGAAAATACCGAGCGCATCGTTCGCCGACCACCGTACATCAGCACCTTCCAACGAAGTACGGGTACCTTCTACCGAAGCGGTGATTTCATAGCTCCTTGCTTAACTTCCGGCGCAACCGTCGTATCCTTCGTACAGGAAACCGAAGCAGCCAAAACGGCTGCACAACCAAAACAAGCTAAAAATCTTTTCATAATAATTCGGAAGGTTGAGGGGTTATTCATAGGTTTCCTCTTCGAACGAAGCGACAGAATTGCCGAAACCGTTCTCGATTGCAAATTCTGCAATACTTAACTCCGGAGCGACGTATGTCCTCCGTTCCGCAACATTTAATTTTTCCATAAACGATTAAAATAATTAAGGTTAATAATTGATGAATTTTCAGCAATAAAATTATTATTTTTTTACTATCAAAACAATTTCAAAGTAAAAGAAAGCAAGATTTCTTTGACATTCAAAATATTACATCTTGAATATCAGCATCTTAAACACTAATCAATTGTGCTTTTTTTTGTTTATAGAAATAAATTGTTAAATCAGAAAAACCAATACATTTTCCAGCCTGACAGGAAAAGACACAACCTGTATAAAAAACTAATGAATTAATTTTGTGTCACTTACACAAATACGAAGAAAAACGGGAACGCATTCTGCGATAAAAATCCGCCGATTTTTTTGTTATTTCATTTTTGTTATATACTTTTGCACCACTCGAAATCGAGAAAGTTGCTGTTTTAGCTCAGCGGTAGAGCACTTCCTTGGTAAGGAAGAGGTCCCGGGTTCAAGTCCCGGAAACAGCTCGAAGAAAAGAGGGTGTCTGACGAACCGCAGACACCCTCTTTATTTATTTTTATTCGTACTCTTATCTAGAAATCATTTCCGAATATGCGATTCTCGGAAGATAAAAAACTTGCCAGCCCCTTTACAGCCTCACGCTCAATGCAGACGCCATAGCTAATTCGAACGACTTTGCCGCGTTGCAGGCACAAAAAAGCTGTGCTTCCGTACAACATTTCGCCCCGTTTCCACTCTTCGGCAGAGCCCGCTCGACTTCGCGTTACCGCATGCCGCCCGTCCTTCCCTCCGTTGGACCGGAGGCGACCTTGCGAACTCCTGATTTTCGCCTGCCAGCCATACGACCAACTTTTATCTTAAGACCGTTCCGGACAAATTTGTCCACCCCGAAAATAAAAAAGGTTGCAAACGAATGTTTGCAACCCAGCCGACCACCCGGTCGTTTGCGGAGAGGGAGGCTGTAAGAACATACGAACAACAAACTACCATACGTTACCAAGTTTCCGAAATATCAGCTTTTTAGCCCTATTGTTGGTAACATAAGGAACCATACGCTACCGATTAGTTAAGGCGTATTTGGGTTCCTTTTTGGGTTCGGCTTATTTTCCTTGCTGTCGGGGTATCGGAAACTTATTAAATTTATCCATTTCGGCGACCTTCAATTTATCGACGATTTTAATATAGGGCTTCATCGCTTTGTAGTCGCTGTGCCCCGTCCACTTCATAATGACCTCGGCCGGAACCCCCAGCCTAAGCGCGTTTATGATAAAAGTACGCCGGCCGCAATGGGTGGTAAGAAGGGCGTATTTCGGTAATACTTCTTCGTACCGAACATTCCCCTTGAAATATACGACCCTTGTAGGTTCGTCGATACCCGCCATTTCCCCCATTACTTTAAGGTGTTCGTTCATTTTTACGTTGCTTATGACCGGTAGGGCCTTATCGTTCGGCAAACCTATATTCTCGTACTTTTTCAGTATAGCCCGGCTATACTTATTCAATTCGATAATAAGGCCGTCTACGGTCTTTTGAGTAACCACGCTTATATAATCCTTCTTTACGTCGCTTCGGCGCAATTTTGCCACGTCGGAATAGCGAAGGCCGGTAAAGCAGCAGAAACAAAAGACATCGCGCACGGCTTCCAGCGAAGACCTGGACGGCGGGAATTTGAAGGAATACAGGTTAAACAGTTCTTCCCATTCCAAGTATATAATTTCCTTTGCGTTTCCGTCGGCCCCTTTGAACTTCGGCTTAAATGTTTCGTGTACGTTGCTTGGGTTATATCCTTTATGGTATGCCCAGCGCAGGAACCACCGAAGAAAGGACATATTTTTAGATATGGTAGTATTACGAAGGTCGGCTTTATGAAGGCTCGTAATGAACTTTTGTAGGGTGTTTTCGTTTATTTCTTCAAAGGTAAGGTTCTTGTTAAACGCTTCCAGGTGCTTACGCAGGCTATTAAACTTCGTATAGGTCGCTTTCGTCCAATCATTCAAACGGCCCATAGTTTCCGTAAATTCGTCGTAGGCATTATAGAATGGTTGGTTACTTCCTTCCGTTTCGGCGGTCGGGGTTGTTTTCCCGGTCGCTTCATCGAAAGCCGTTTTAAGTTCGGCCGGTGTCGGTACCCGCTTTTCCAGCAATTCGAACCGGGTAAATATGGCTTCTATTTGTTCTTCGCAAGCCGTAATAGCCTTATTTATTTCGCCGGCCGTTTGTCGGAACCGGTTTTTTGTATTGGAGGTAACGCGGCCTTCTTCTTCGTTCCACTTTTCCGGTTCGATACTATACCCTACCCGAAAGTCCACCCGGTACCCGGCATAGCAAACACGCATACGAATAGGGCGACACTCCACCAATACACCCCCTACCTTTTTGGGGAATAGATTAAATTTAATAGTCCGCTTCATTTTGAAAACATATTACCCCGGCCGGTTAATAACCAATCGGAAGAAACGGAATACTTGGCCGCCAAATAGTAAAGGGCTTCTACTTGTATAGACTTGTAGCGGGAAACTTTACCGGGCCTTGGGGTTACGCCGTAAACAAATCGGGTTTCCCGATAACGCGACGCACTTAACCCGGCTTCCTTGCAAAATGATTCCAAAGCGGATAACCGGCCCAATGAAACAAGGGCTTCTATCGCTTGGAAGAAACGGCGGTTTACGCCGTCTTCGATAGGGGTTATTATCTTAGGCTTCTTTACGCCCATTTTCAAAGCTCCTTAACATCATTTCGAACGCCGCCTTTGGTACTATGGCAGTTTCCGCGCCGGAAATAAACGCCGCTTCCAAGGCATTAAACACAACTTCCGGCATATCCCCGTAATACTTTGGTTGGTCGTAGTATTCAGCTACTTTTATTTCGATTGTTTCCGGTTCCATTATACACAGTTATTTTTATCGAATTTTCGATTTACGGCACTTTCATACGTTGAACGGTAGAAAGTATAGCTATATAGGTTTGCTTCGAAATTTGGGGCATTTCTGCCCGTTTTCTATCACTGCACCCCGAAAAGCTATACTATTATATAGTGCAAACGTACTGCAATGCGCTATTTTTCGCTTAGTTTTTCAATTACAGAGATAAGCCGGGCTATTTGGCTATCCTTTTCTTTTATCATTTCTTGATAGCCTTTTTGCAACTCAATCAAACCCGCAATATCGTTAGTCGTAACCTGGTTCCCGTTGCCGGCAACGGCGGTGTTGTTATTTCCCGAAATACGGTTTGTATTATCTCCGTTCCGCATTGTTCCGTCGCCGGTAAGCAACCACATAGGATTAAGTTCCGGGAATTGTTCGCCGATAGCTTTCATCTTATCGGGCTGGATAGATTGGCGTATATTATTGACATAAGACGACGAAACGCCTATCCGCCTACAAAATTCCCGCTCACTAATATTTAGGGTCTTGATATACTCCCTAAGTCTTTCTTTTACACCCATATAACGCGATTTTAGAAGGTTTCAAAAAATATTTTTCGCATTTTGCATAGCAAAAATTTGCTTATTGTACTGCAATGCTATATATTTGCAACGTGTAACCGATACGATTGCAAAGGTATAATAATAATACGCTCCATGCAAATAAGCGGCATAGCAAAAAATACCTAAGCAATTTAAGCGACAATGGATTATGAAGTACGATACGACATTTATTAACCGAAACTTCCTTTTGAAAGTCTACGGAGTAGACAGCGAAAACAAAAGGATAAACCGCCTTGTAGGGGTTTCCGGCTTGGTGGGGCTAATCGGTACGGAGCTTACCGAAAAATTCATTACTCGTGCACTTAACAGTAAGAAAGACAGCGTAAAATGCCGCCTGCGCCGAGGATTACAAGTAACACTATATTTCAAATAGACGATGAAAAAGACAGTAATAGTTAATGGCAAAGCAAAGCGTATAGAATTTTCGTACGCGGTAGGCGAAACTATTTCGCTGAGCAATAACGAGGTAAGAAAACCTTGGGGACGGGTTACGGAAAGGGTAACAGTTTCAAAACTAACCTTTACGATTGACGGGAAGACCTACGAGGGAACGCGCACCTTTAAGGTTGCCGGCGGCCCCTATTCGGAAACCTTCGAGTTCGACGGGAATAGCTTTGCTTCCCATAAAAAAGCAATTGAATACATACTTAACAATATCGAGAAATGAGCGAAACGACAATTTACAAAGAAGGATTTAACGCCGGCTTTATGCAGCTTCGACAGATTGACGTAGAAGCCGCTACAAAGGAACTCTGGCAAGCGTTGGGGATTAACAACCGCAACACTTTCGCGGCTTACAAGTTCGGACGTATCGAACCCAAGGCAAGCCAAGCCGTCGCCGTCGAATTGGTATTTAGGAAGTACGGCGTTACGACAAACATTTGGGGGAAATAGAAATGAGAGCCGAAGCAGGACTAACGCAGCGCGAAACCCAAATAGCCGAATTATTGGCTTGGGGAGCCGCAAAAAAGGAAGTGGCCGACAGGCTTTCTATTTCGCCCCGGACGGTAGAGAATACCGCACGAAACATTTATAGCAAGATAGGAATACAGAAGGCTACGGAGCTTTGCGTATGGTGGTTCTGCACACATTGCGGCGTTTCCTTCGACCTATCCCCTATAAAACGGACAATTATAGCCTGCTTCTTCCTTGCGATTATTCTACCGCGTGAAATGTACGCCCAAGGCGATACCTACCGACTGTTCAGAAGCCGCAAAGTAGCCGAACGTACAGTGACACGAAGAACCGGAAGGCGGCAGGAATACGAATTAGATTTTTGGGAACTATAAAAGGCAAAGGCTATGAAGCGACTAATTAAAGAATTATCCCTTTCGGGATTGACGCTAAAACAGAAGGCGATAGTTTGGTATTTCATTATATCGTTTTGCCTTCTTGCAAGTACGGCGGAAGCCCCGTTTTGGTTCTTGTTTTTAGAGGTTGCCAACTTCGCCAATGCCGCCCGCCTTATAAAACGGGTTCCACTACCGGAAGACCCACGAGATAGTTAGGTATGGCAGACTTAAATACAAGACTTATAGACCTTACGGCGGGGGAATTATTAGAGCTAATAGGGAAAGGACAAAGCCCCCGGATAGAAGTAGACGTTACCAAAGACCCGAATAAAAAATACGTCTACGGCCGGGCCGGGATTGCCGAACTATTCAAATGTTCAAAGACTACCGCCAGCCGCATAAAACAAAGCGGCTTAATCGACGGCGCATATAAGCAGGTCGGAAGGTTGATAATAGTAGACGCGGAAAAAGCCTTAGAACTGGCCGCAAAACGAGCAAAGAAAAGTAACAACCGAAATAAATAACTTGTTATGAGCAAGAAGGTAACATTAAAAGAATTGACCCTTAAAAACTTTAAGGGTATTAGGGACTTGGCCGTAAAGTTCGGCGAAGTAACCACCATTGCCGGCGCAAACGCGACAGGTAAAAGCACCGTTTTCGACGCTTTTACCTGGGTGCTTTTCGGCAAAGACAGTAACGACCGTACGGATAGCGGGAAAGGCGCATTTACCGTTAAGACGGTCGGCCCGGACGGGAACCCTATACTTAAATTGGAACATTCCGTAACGGCCGTTTTAGACGTGAACGGCGAAGAAGTGGCCCTTACCCGCACCCTTACGGAAGATTGGGTAAAACCGCGCGGTAAGGCCGAAGTAGAACTTAAAGGAAATACTACGCATTACTTCTGCAATGGCGTAGAAATTAAGGCAGGAGCTTTCCAAGAAAAGGTAGCAGCCATAACCGAAGAACAACTTTTTAAGTTGATTACGAACCCGGCTTACTTCCCTTCGTTGGATTGGAAGACCCAGCGCGAAATATTGCTACGCATTGCCGGGGGCGTAACATACGAAGAAGTGGCCGCCGGCCGCGCCGATTTTGCGGCTATCCTTTCCCAGCTTTCCGGTAAAGATTTGGCGGAGTTCAAACAAGAAATAGCCTACCGCAAAAGCCGGATTAAGGAAGGTTTGGAAAAATGCCCTATCGAGATTAACGCAATAGACAGCGTTACGCCCGAAGCCCCGGACTACGAAGCCTTGGAAGCCGAAAAGGTACGCTTATCCGCCGAGTTGGAAGAAGTGGAAGCGGCTATTACGGACGTTGCAGAAACGGCCCGCAAACACTACGAAGGAGTGCAGGAAAAACGCAAGGCGATTAACGACCTTCGGAACCAGCAGCAGGACGTAGTTTTCAGAGCAAGACAGGCCGCGCAAAAGGAAGGCTACGAGAAGAACGCCAAACGTAACGAGGTTAAGACCAACTACGAAATTACGAAGCGCGAAGTCACGAACTATAACGCCGCTTCGGAAAACGACCTTTCCGATATTCGCCACCATATCCAAACCCTTACTTCTGAAATAGCGGACTTATCCGCCAAGGTGGAAGCCAAACGCGAAGAATGGAATACGCGAAACGCCGAAGAATATAAAGTAAGTACCGGCGGCCTTATTTGCCCGATATACGAAACCTTATGTTCGGACGCAAGCGTTTTGCGTATGGACGCTATCGCCAAGGAGAAGGCGCGGGCCAAATTCGACGAAGCCAAGACCCGCGACCTTGCCCGGATTACCGAAGAAGGCAAAACGCTAAACCAGCGAATAGCAGAAAAGAAAGCCCGGTTACAGGACTTGGAAGCCCAACTTTCCGAACGTATGGAAGCTATCGCCGCTAAGAAAGCCGAATACGCTAAGAAGTTACAGGACTTGGAAGCGGAAATAGCCGCCAACCCGGAAGTAACCGTATCTACCGACATTATGCCCGAAGACTTACCCGAATGGAAGGAGATAGAAGCCCGGATAGCCGAAATATCCGCTACCATTTCGGACATACCGGCGGCCGATACTGCCGAGCTTACAGCCAAGAAACGGGAACTTACGGCCCTTTTGGACGAAGTAAAACAAAAGCTAAGTATTCGGGCCACCATTGAAAAGAACGCCGCAAAGAAGGCCGAAATATTGGCAAGGGAAAAGGAATTAGCCCAGCAGCAAGCAGATTTAGAAAAGCAGGAATTTACGATAGACGAACTTAATAAGGCCCGAATGGACGAAGTAGAACGCCGGGTAAATAGTAAGTTCCAAAACGTCCGCTTTCGAATGTTCGAACCCCAGCTAAACGGCGGCGAAACCCCTACTTGTATCGCAATGGTAGACGGGGTTAAGTACACAGACCTTAATACAGCCGGAAAGATAAACGCGGGGCTTGACATCATTAACACGCTTTGCCTTTATCACGGGGTAAGCGCACCGGTATTCATCGACAACGCCGAAAGCGTAAACCAACTATTCCCGGTTGCTTCCCAGCTTGTAAAATTGGTTGTAACCACCGACAGAGAATTAACCATTAACCACTTATAAAAATTAAAGTTATGAACGAGAACAAAGAAAAGCGCGAGTTCGCGCAGCAGTTGGAGCAAATCGCCGAAACGCTTACGCAGGCGGTAAAAGACAACGAAGGCCGGGCCTTTATCCTTATCGGCACGGACGTTAAGGACAATAAGGACGGCGAAAGCGAGAATGTGCAGGGCGTAATAGCAGTAGGCGGTAACGGTGGGCAAGTAATAAAGGGGTTGGCGAATTTCTTCACCGGAAAACAAACCGCGCCGCTTGCTGTCGAAGCTATGGAATTGGCAGCCTTGAAGATGTTAAGCCGGCTTCTCGAAAACTAATAACAACGACCTATAAAAATATGAGTTATGACAGAAGAAAAAGGATTAACCGTAATTGACGAAGCAAAGCGGAAATTCGAACTTGCCTGTAAGGACGCTTCGGCCTTGCAGATTGTAAACAACTTCGGCGCGGCATTTACCGCCGTAAACGTAATTGCCCTTTTGCGCGAAGCCCTTTCCGACGAAGTAATGGAGCGTGTATTTATGCCGCTTATGAACACGAAGGTAGGCTTTCTTACCGACCGTAACGGGCGACCGCGTAAAAACGGGACGGTACAACCGCTTTATACTATCCAGGTTGTTCGGGACGCGATTATAGACGCGGTAAGTATCGGGCTTCTTCCGACCGGCAACCAATTTAATATTATTGCCGAACGAATGTACCCGACCAAGGAAGGCTATACGGCCCTTCTTCGGAAAATCGGCGTAAAATACTTCATCGACGTATCATTTGACAAAGGCCAAACCGCCGGATTTGCGGAGGTGCCTTGCAAAATCAACTACACGTACAACGGAGAAAAAAACAGCTTCGGAATAGTGGCTACCGTGAAAAAAGACGATTACAGCAGCCCCGACCAAATCCGAGGTAAAGCCGAACGCCGCGCCAAAAAAGCCCTTTATGAGTATATAACCGGTTGCGACTTCGGCGACGCTGACGAACAAAGCGGCCCCGTTGAAGACGTAGAATATAAGGACGTTACCCACGAGGTAGAAGCCGAAGTTAAAAACAATGCCAATGCGGGCGGAACACTTGATTTCGGCCAAGCAGAAACGAACGGAACCAAACAGCCACCTAAAACACCCGGATTCTAATATGAAAGTAATTTTTGGTATTGCCATTTTGACGGCAAAGGACATCGACGCGCTTAACGCCCGAATTGATGCGGTAGAACGCGCAACGGGAAGAAACGAATATAGGATAGCCAAATTAGGCGGCAGTCTTACAAATTTTGCCGCTAAGTTCGCTACGGCTATGGACTTCATCGGCCGGAATCTTCCGCTAAAAAGGAAGCGTAAAGCATTTCGCAAAATCGTAGAAGCGTAGTTACAATGGTTCTAAAAGTATTAGGCAGTAGCAGCCACGGAAATAGCTACATATTGGAGAACGACCGCGAAGCCTTGTTATTGGAAGCGGGCGTAAGGTTCGCCAGCGTGAAGCAAGCGTTAGACTACAATATAACGAAGGTTGTAGGCTGCCTAATTACCCACGAACACAAAGACCACGCAGGCTACATTAACGAAGTATTGAAAGCTACCGTACCCGTCTACGCTTCGGCCGGTACAATTGAGAACACCCCAATAGAAGGCCCGCGCCGCGCGAATGTTTGCAAAGCCGGAACCCTTTTTACCCTCGGCGGTTTCCGAATTATTCCTTTCGGGACTAAGCACGATTCCGCCGAGCCTTTGGGGTTCTTCATCAACCACGAAGAAACGGGTAATATCCTATTCGCTACCGATACCTATTACTTGCCTTGCAAGTTTGCAGGACTTAATAATGTATTGATAGAATGTAATTACCGCTTAGACCTATTGGACGCGAATATAGCGGCCGGGCGCATTCCCGCCGTTGTTCGGAACCGTACGCTAAAATCGCATTTAAGTTACGACCATTGCGTACAGGCATTACAAGCCAACGATATAAGGGGGGTAAATAATATTGTTCTTATCCACCTTTCCGACGGTAACAGCAACGCCGAACAATTCCGGGCCGGAGTGCGAGCCGCAACCGGTAAGACCGTACATATAGCCGAAGCGGGGCTAATAATCAATTTCGACAAAACCCCCTTTTGATATGATTAAAGGATTTGACCAAGAAACGCAGCCCTTAAACGATTACGAAATGGGCGTACTTCTTCCGCTTCTCGTACGGGGGCTTAGGACGAAAATAGGGCGCGAAAATGCCGTTACAAACAAGCATATCGTAAACACCCTTAAAGGTTCCTATAAACTAAACGACGCACGGGTAAGGAAGATTATAAACCACATAAGGACAAACGACCTTATACCGGGCTTAATAGCCACTTCCGAAGGGTATTTTATCGCCCAAAGCGAAGTGGAACTATTGGAGTACGAAGAAAGCCTAAAAGGGCGTGAAGACGCTATTAGGGCCGTCCGGTTGAGTATTGCGCGGCAAAGGCGAATACTTTACGAGCAAAAGAGGGAAGAAAAACAAAGAACACTTTTTAATAAATAACAAAATGGAAAAACAGTTTTTTATGGTTTACGCCGAAGGCCAAGGCGCACCGACGTACAAACACGAGAACGAACAGGCGGCCAGCAAGGAAGCCGAACGATTGGCCGAGAAGTTAGGGGTTAATACGACCGTATTACAGGCCGTAAAAACGGTTGCTCCGAAGGACATTACCAAGCGCGTAAAGACCTACGCGGACGCTTGCGCGGTGCTTGGCATTGAGCCTATGAACGAAACCGTATTAGCGAAGTTGGGCTTTACCAAGGACGAAATAGCCTATCGCAAGTTAAAGACCATTGCCGAAGCCCTTAACGAAGGTTGGCGGCCGGATTGGGCCAATAGCAACGAGTACAAATATTGGCCTTGGTTCGTGTATAATCCCGCGCTTGCCGGCTTTTCGTACGCGTATACGTTTAACGCGGCTTCGTCTACGTCTGCGCTTATCGGCTCCCTGCTTTGCTATAAAACCCGTGAACTCGCCACGTACGCGGGCCGTCAGTTCGAAGGTCTTTATAACGATTTCCTTTTAATCAAAAAATAATGCAACATGGAAAGAGAATTAGGGAAAGACCTTGAACAAGGCAAGAAGCGCGTAGCCTTCCTTATGGATAACTGCGACGCGGTGGAAGAAAAGGGGTATATGAAGCCTTTTACCCCGGAAGAATTGGCCCGCATGAAAGAAAGCCTTTCGGAAACGGACATCGAAATTAACGACATCGAGGAAGAAAAGACGGCCGCGATGAAGGACTTTAAGGCCCGTTTGGAACCCCTTACGACGGAGCGAAAGAAAACTTTGGAAGGGTTGAAGAAGAAAGCCGAATTTGTTACCGAAAGGTGCTTTAAGTTCATAGACCAAGAAGCCCGCGAAGTCGGTTACTACAACGAGAACGGCGACCTTATCGAGAGCCGGCCGGCGTACAGCGAAGAATTACAAACAACACTTTTCCAAATCGGAAGAAAAACAGGTACTAACAACTAAAAAGCAAAGCAATGACGAAGCAAGATTTAATTACAGTCGTTGGCAGTAAGACCGGGCAAAACGATAGCCACGTAAGGCCGATTATCGAAGCCACATTAGACGCAATTAAGGAATGCGTACAGCGCAAGGAACCCGTTTACCTTCGCGGCTTCGGAACCTTCCAGCCGAAGAAACGGGCCGAAAAGAAAGCCCGCAACATTACCGCCGGTACTACGATTATTATACCGGCGCACGAAGTAGCCCACTTCAAACCAAGCAAGAGTTTCACAATAAACAAGTAAAAAAGCATGGACGAAAACAAAAAAGTAGTAGTAAACCTTCCCGAAGGAACTACGCAGGCGGAAATTATCGTACGTGAGGGAGAAGCCCCCGCAGTTCTCGACCCAAAGGCCCCGGTAAAAATCGACCTTTCCGGCGTTATCGGTGCGCCGGTTGAATTTTTGGAATTACGGCGGTACGATTCCGAACAAATTAACCCGTTGCGCTGCCACGTCTTAGTAGACCGTGAACAGGTAAGTATTACCCTTATCACGAACGAAGACGACGAATATAGACGCGGGCGAATTGTTGGAAAGCTGACTACACACCCCAAATTTTCCGAATTTGGGATTAACGCCGGCAAAGGTTGGGAACCTAACGAGTTGGGGCAGTTCTTCAAAATGAACCGCGCATTTTTCCCGGACAAAACCGCGAATATGAAGCTCGTAACCGAACTTAAAAACTTCGAAGCTACCGTAAATTCCAAGGTAGAGAAGCAAAAAAGTGAAAAGGGCGACTTCAAAGACAATTATAGCGGCGTGGTTATGAGTAATCTGCCGGAAGCCTTTACCCTTCAAATTCCGATTTTCAAAGGTATGCCGGCGGAAACTATCGAAGTGGAATTTTACGCTTCGGTAAACGGCCGCGACGTAACCCTACAACTTGTAAGCCCCGGAGCTTGCCAACTTTTGGAAGACCTGCGCGACCGAATTATAGACGTGCAGGTAGCCCGCATTCGGGAACTAAGCCCCGAAATTGCGATTATCGAGCAATAGCAGTATTAACCCAGCTACCCCGGTTTCCGGGCCGGGGTAGCTTTTCAATAGTAACAAAATGGCAAAAAGATTCATAGATACAGACCTATTTAAGAAGCGATTTACAAGGGAATTGCCAGCCGCTTATAAATTGCTTTGGGTGTACCTTTTTTGCGAGTGCGACAACGCCGGAATATGGGAAGTAGACTTAGAGGTAGCCGGGCTTTATTGCGGCGAAACGTACACTTTGGAAGATTTCGAAAAAGCCTTTGCCGGAAGAATCTATTTCTTCAATAATGGAAGTAAGGCGTTTTTGCCCGAATTTATCGTGTTTCAGTACGGTGGCGTATCGAACTTGAACCCTACGAACAACGCGCATAAATCGGTATTGCAAAAACTTGAAAAATACGACCTTATACGGGTATTGAATGAAGGTATTACCCAGCTACCGCAAGGGCCGATATTAGGGGCTGACAAGCCCCAAGGCAGGAGCAGGGAAGCCCCTAAAACGAAAGGCAGTAAAATCTTTCAGAAACCCACCTTAGAAGAAGTTGCGGCGTATTGCCAAGAACGGGGTAACGACATAGACCCGCAAGCGTGGATAGACTATTATACTGCGAACGGTTGGAAGGTGGGCCGCAATTGTATGAAGGATTGGAGGGCGGCGGTTAGAACCTGGGAAAGTAACGGAATAGGAAATAGCGGAAATGGACGAAAAGGACAACAAACAGGGGCCGCAACGGGTGGACTTGGAGCGGTTCCGGGCGGTACTTCAAAAAAGAAATATACCGACACGCTTTAAGGTCGATAAGTACACCGAAGACGTGCCGGCAATGTTGCGGGAATGTTATATAGCCGAAGTTATGCGGCGGCGTATGCAGTTCATCGACGACGAAGCGACCCAAAGCCATATAAAAAAGGCGGCAAAATGGCTTACCGGGAATTGCAAACCGGGGCTTCTGCTATTCGGGACGGTAGGCAACGGTAAAAGCACGTTAGCCCGCGCAATAGGTAGGCTTATAGAGGTTTTGTACGAAAGCACATATTACGACCGGCGTAAGACGGTTAGGACTGTATCGGCCTTGGAACTTGCAGATATAGCCAAGAACCAGCCGGAACGGTTCGACAGCATAAAAAAAGCCGAATTATTGGTTATAGACGACGTAGGTGTAGAACCCGCAGTAGTTAAGGTTTGGGGCAATGAGATAAGCCCGTTTACCGAAATTATGTACTACCGCTATGATAGGGTACTATGGACGTTAGTAACCACCAATTTAGACGACGAAGATTTTTACAAACGATACGGCCCGCGTTTGGGCGACCGATTTACGGAAATGTTCGATAGAATAGCGTTTGAAAATTACTCTTACAGAAAATAATAGCCAATATGGAAAAGATATACATTTCGGGCCAAATTAGCGGCCAGCCAATAGAAGAAGTAACGGCCAAATTCGAAGCGGCGGAAGCCATGTTGAAAGCCCAAGGTTACGAGGTGGTAAACCCGCTTAAAAACGGTATTCCCGCTAACGCTTCTTGGGAAGTCCACGTAGCTATGGACGTACTTCTACTTATGGGGTGTAAGGCTATCTATTTGTTGCCCGATTGGGGATTTTCCAAAGGGGCTACGCTTGAAAAGAATTTAGCCGAATTAACGGGCAAGACGATTATTTACGAAGAAGTGCCGACCTTCCAGCAGATAAAGCAGGCGATAGCCGAAGGCATGGGCGTTGCCTTCTACGATATTGTAGGCGAAAGTCGAGAGCAAAAGCAGGTCTTCGCCCGTATGATTTTCGCCCAGCTATGCCGGGAAGAAGGGGCGACGGTGGTAAGGATTGCAAAAGAGATGAAGCGGAACCACGCTACTATTATCTACTACCTAAGAAAGTACCCGGACGATTACCGATATACCCCCGAATTTAGGGCTTATGTAAACGCAGTTAAAGCCCACCTATCAAAAGACTAATTTTCCGCGAAAGCGTCTGACTATAATACGAAATGAACGACATTAGATTACTATATATAGACTTGTTTTGCGGTGCAGGCGGAACAAGTACAGGCGTAGAGAAGGCCAACTATAAGGGGCGAAAATGCGCGAAGGTTATAGCTTGCGTAAACCACGACGCGAACGCCATAGCGAGCCACGCGGCCAATCACCCCGAAGCGCAGCACTATACGGAAGATATGCGAACCTTGGACTTACACCCATTGGCAGAACATACCGCCGAAATGCGCCGAATGTACCCTATGGCGAAAGTTGTGCTTTGGGCTTCGCTTGAATGTACCAATTTCAGCCGGGCAAAAGGCGGCCTTCCGCGCGACGCAGATAGCCGTACCCTTGCCGAACACTTGTTTAGGTACATAGAAGCCCTTGCCCCCGATTATATCCAAATCGAGAACGTAGAAGAATTTATGAGCTGGGGCGATTTGGACGAAAACGGGAAACCGATTAGCAGGGACAAAGGGCGGCTTTATACCAATTGGGTAGATAACGTAAAAGCCTACGGATACAAGTTCGACCATAGAATACTTAACGCGGCGGATTACGGAGCCTACACCAGCCGAAAGCGTTTCTTCGGGATATTTGCCAAACCGTACCTACCTATCGTATGGCCGAAGCCTACCCACTCAAAGACCGGGGGCGGCGACCTTTTCGGCAGCTTGGAGAAGTGGAAGCCCGTAAAGGACGTTTTGGATTTTGACGATGAAGGGGAAAGTATCTTTAACCGTAAAAAACCGCTTTCACCTAAAACCTTGGAGCGCATATACGCGGGCCTTATAAAGTTCGTCGCTGGTGGGAAGGACGCCTTTTTGGTTAAGTACAATTCTATGAACCAAGGCGGGAAATATCAAGCTCCGGGTATAGACCAGCCTTGCCCCGTAGTATCGACACAAAACCGCTTAGGTATAGCGCAAGTGTCTTTTTTGTCGAAGCAGTACGGCGGCCACCCAAGTAGTAAAAATAGTTCGATAGAAGCACCGGCAGGTACAATTACTTGTATAGACCACCACGCATTTATTTCGGCGTACTACGGAAATGGTAATAACCATTCCGTAAATATGCCTTCGCCCACTATTACAACGAAAGATAGGTTTTCGGTGGTAAAGCCGGAATTTATAGCGAACAATTATAGCGGCGGCGGGCAATTATCATCCTTGGATAACCCTTGCCCGGCGGTAATGACGAACCCCAAGCAAAACGTAATAGCCTGCAAATGGTATCTTATGAACCCTCAATTTTCTAACGCCGGCGGTTCCGTCGAAAAGCCGTGCTTTACCCTTATCGCCAAAATGGATAAAAAGCCCCCGTACCTTATTGCTACGGAGTGCGGACAATTGGCAATAGAGATTTACGAAACCGATAGCGGCCCAATGCGGAAAATAAAGGAGTTTATTGCCCTTTACGGTATCGTCGATATAAAAATGCGAATGTTAAAAATTATCGAGTTAAAGCGAATAATGGGGTTCCCGGAAAACTATACCCTTATAGGAACGCAAGCCGACCAAAAGAAGTTTATCGGCAATGCGGTAGAAGTGAATATAGCCCGTGTTCTTTGCGAAGCCTTGGTAGAAGAAATTGTAGACGAACTATTAAAAGTTGCATAGAATGACACTACGAATTATTAAACCACCGAAACCCGGTAAAATGTTCGTTACGTTGGCTTCTACCGGCTATTTATTTTTCAGTAGCCGAGCAGTTGCAGAACTTAACCTTTCAGAGCATAAAGGGGTACTATTGGCCCACGATGAACGCGGGGCTTTGCACTTGAAAGTTTCCTATAATACAGACCCCGACGCTTTCCGGGTTTATGTACGGAAAAATGGGGTCTGTTCGGTTACGTGTATTCGGGTCGCGCCCTTGCTTCGCCGTATAGGTATCGAAATTAAAAAATCAACCAGGTACAACCTTATCGAAGCCTCGGAAGAAGGTTTTTATAAGATAGAAGGACTTAAAACAAAATGAAGACAAAGGATTTAAGCAAGTTGCCGGAAGGAGCTATTTTGCTGGTAGTAAAGAACAGTAACGGGACATTTTCGCCGTTAGGCATAAACCCCGACCAAGGGCGAATTATAACGGCTTTTATCGGGAAATTAAGCGAAGAACAGCCGTTAGTATTAGCCAAAGGAATAGATTTAACAACCAAATAATTAAAGCAATATGTTAGTATTAGAAGCAATTGGCAACCTCGGAGCGGACGCCATTATTAAAGACCTTAACGGACAAAAGTACATAGCTTTCAGCGTAGCCCATACCGAAAGCTATAAAGATTCGCAGGGGCAACGACACGAACGTACGACTTGGGTAAGTTGCCTTAAATACGGAGAAAGCCCGGTAATTAACTATTTGAAGAAAGGAACCCGTGTATTCATTCGCGGCGAACTTTCGGCCAAGGCATACGAAACCGGCGGAGCATTACAAGCCGGTATAAATTGCCGGGTTAGAGAATTGCAGCTTTTAGGCGGAAACCGGGCCGACCAAACAGAAGGTACCCAGCAGGCCGTAACGACTTCAACCGCTACACCAACTTACGCGCCGCCGGCATATCAGCAACCCGAAGAAGTAGACGATTTACCATTTTAACAATTAGCGATATGATAGGAAAGGAACTAAGCCCCGTGCTTGAAGAAATGGAAGCCATCCTTTGGGAGTACGAAGCATTTAACGGGGCAAAACCGAATTACACCTTAGAAGGGTTCCGGGCTTCTACAAAAATATTTATGAGCGCACTTTTAGATAAGTTTTTCGAGAAGCAGCAGGCCGAAGGAGTTAGCCAAGAAGACACCTTAAAAGCCGTAGAAAAATTAGGGCAAGACGTTCGGGCCTTGGTCTTTAACGCTACCGGAATAGATACGCACCTACTTTATAACCGAACAAAAGTTAATTAACGATGAAAGCAGTAGTAACACTTAGTAAAACCTTCTTCCCCAAGCACCCCCGTAACGGGCAAGAAACGGGCTTTAAGGACAAAGTAACCGACGGGCGGAAGGTGCACACCTGCCGGAGCAATTACGGGTATTGGCGGGCAAAAATCGAAAAAATAACGGCTACGGGTGGAGTTCTTAGCGTCCGCCAATGGAGCGCAAAACCATACCGAAGCCCCCAAGAAGTTATAACCGAGATTCCGGCCGACATTGTAGGCGTGCAAAGGTTGGCGTTACGGCGCGAACGTCGTGTAATAAATCACTATGCGGAAGAACAGGATAAACCGATAGCAACTGCCAGGTATTACGATTATACGGCGGAGGTAGACGGCCACCCCGTCCCCTTGGAGATTTTAGCCGAAAACGACGGGCTTACGGTAGACGATTTTAAGGCATGGTTCGCGCCGGTTTTTGCCGAAGCAGATAAGAAGTACCCGCAGTTCACGGGGCTCGCCTCTGCCGTTACGATTGACTTCGCTATTATTCACTTCACGAAACGACGCTACTAAACACCAACAAAAAAAGATATGAAAGTAAAGGACATTATTAAGGACGACAAATTTAACGAGTTCTTAGGCTACGAGATTGAAGCCTACAACAAACGACCGGCCCCGCAAGAAGGTTACAGGTATCGCCGGACACCGTACGACGCTTTGAAGGACGCGGGGATATTTACGGTAGAAGGTATTAGGGAAACTTTTATAAAGGTTGCGAACCTTGAAAGCGACCTGCCGAAGTCCCAGCGCGACGCGATAACCGGGCTTGTTTTCAGAGTAGCCCAAACGGTAGTAAACTATCGGGCGAAACAAGAAGTAGAAGCTAAAAAGTAACGGTATGAACAAAGGGGAAATTACCTATACGATAAAGGTAAAAAGGCGCACCGGCCTATTATGGAATACGATATTTTGGCTTGTATTCTTTACGGTCGTGCCGCTTCAATTGGTTTGCCTATGGCTTTCCAAGGGGTTAGCCCTTCTTTCGGATTTGCTTCGGAAACTTTGTTACCGGGCATGGTTCAAACAAACAACAAAATAGGTATATGGGATTCAAAACAATAAAGCAGCATTACGATATAGGGTATATCGTGGCTATCTATAACGAAGAAAAATACGGCGGGGATTGTATTTGTATCGGTTCCGGGTATGTTCACGGGCTTATAGCCATAAATATAGAAACCGGTAAAGTTTTCTATTCGTCTTTGGTTACGCCCGGAGAGAATAGCGAAATAGGACAACTTGCCGCCCGTATTAAGGCAGACGAAAAAAACGGGGTACTTCGGGCCTTGATTGATGAACCGGACACCTTCGCCCGGAACCTTCCGGTATTTACTACCGAGAATTGGGCAGTAAAGGCCGAATTATGCGAGGAATACGGTTGGCCCAATACTACCCACACGGGGCGAATAATGTACGAAAATACATACTTCCGTACGCGGGCCGAAGCGTACGCCGAACTACTTAAAGATACTAAGAACGGTATAAAACATCGCTGGATTGCCAGCAGCGTACAGGACGCATTACGAAAACTTAGGCGGGCTATTGGGCTATACATGGAAACTATCGGTTATTGGGTTGCGGCCCGCACTATTGGCCGCTTCATAATGAAACAAAGCTATGGGAATAAGAGGACGTAAAACGGGGGCCAATAATACGGCCCCCATTTCCCCGGCGACCAAGCGGCCGCACGATAACAGCCGACACCGGGAATTATGCCGATTAGCGGGAAAATGGTTACGAAAGCCAAAATTCGGCTCCAGCTACTGCCCATACGTTGCCGTAGAATTGGTAACAGCTAACCCGGAAACCCCGGACGTTTTCGGGTGGAACTATTGGGCTACGGTTCTTATCGAAGTGAAGGTTTCGCGTTCCGACTTCTTGGCCGATGCAAAAAAGAGTTTCCGCCAGCAGCCGGAAGAAGGCGTAGGGGCCTTTCGGTACTATTGCAGTCCCGAAGGATTGATAACCGAAGTCGATTTGCCGGATAAATGGGGGCTACTTTGGGAGAAAGACGGGGTTATAACCGTCGTTAAGGATGCGGAACGCCAGCAACAAAACGCGCAAGGCGAAATAACTATCCTTGCTTCGATTATGCGCCGCGAAGGGGTAAAGCCCCGGTTATTTGATTATAGAAAGCAAAATAATGAGTATGAAGCAGAACGAAAAAACTAAGGCTTTACAGGAAGAAATAAGGACACTAAAAGCCGAAAAGAAGGAATTGGCTTGTAGGTTAAGCGGTCTTTCTTCGACGTTAATACAGGTTCTTAAAGTAAAATCCCTTAGAGGTTGCGAGGTAAAAAATTGGGTGGGATTTCAGAACGGGAACGGTACGGACGTGGGGCAAGATATAGAACGATTGATTAAGCGGGCCGAACGGGAACAGAAGTATTTATTAACGGTTAAACACGAATAGGTATGTTCGACACAGATAAAGTTATAGTAGTTGCCGACGTTACGAAGCAGCCGTATTTATCGGTCGCTCGTTTTTCGGGCGGGTGCCGGGTAAATGGCGTATTCTACACCTATGTTCCCCAGCGCGATATTTTGGTACGCGAAGATTGGTTAAAGGCATATTCGGCTATGGATTACGACAAATTTATAGCCGCCGTTAAGACCGGAGCCAAACAGGAATTACCGACTTGCCGGACTTGTAAGCACCGCCAGCGTTGGGAATTAAACGACCATTGCACGAAGATAGTGCAAAGTTGCGCCCTTCAAAAGAGCCGAAGAACGGGTAACGGATTGAAGCGGATAAAGGTAACTAACCCGGCTTGCCACTTGTACGAAAAGGTAGACGTATGAAAATAGGACTTGTAGATGTAGACGGCCATAACTTCCCTAATTTGGCTTTAATGAAGATTTCGGCCTACCACAAAAAACGCGGCGATATTGTCGAATGGGTAAATTTCCTTGAAAGATACGACAAAGTGTATATTTCTAAGGTATTTACGTTTACCCCGGACGTTTGTACGGCTATTCAGTCCGACAATATAGAGCGCGGAGGAACCGGGTACGATATAAGCAAACGTTTACCGGACGAAATAGATAACGAATTACCGGATTATTCTATATACTCGTTTGCTAAATGGTTCGACGGAATGACCGCTTACGGGTTTATTACGCGCGGTTGCATTCGTAATTGCCCTTGGTGTATTGTTCCGAAAAAAGAAGGGCGAATACAAAAGTACCGCGATATTGAAGACGTATTACAGGAGAAAAGGGCGGCGGTCTTAATGGATAACAATATTTTAGCGGCCGATTGTTGCCAAGAGCAATTAGAAAAAATTGCTAAAATTGGGTGTAAAGTAGATTTTAACCAAGGTTTAGACGCGCGTATAATCGTGTCAAATCCGCAAGTGCCTACCTTACTGTCTAAAATAAAATGGCTTGCCCCTATCCGGTTGGCTTGCGATAGTAAGGCGATGATGCCAATAATAAAGGAAGCAGCCGATTTATTGAGGGGTGCCGGATGCAAACCCCACCGCCTTTTTTCTTACGTCCTTCTAACAGACTTAGAAGATAGTTTAGAGCGTATAAACTTTCTTCGGCAAATAGACATTATGCCGTTTGCACAACCGTACCGGGATTTTACCCCAAATCAAATTATTCCGCAATGGCAGAAAGATTTAGCGCACTGGACTAACCGACGGGAGTTATTAACGTCTTGCGCGTTCAAAGATTTTCAGCCACGACGGGGATTTTATTGTAGTGAATATTTCAAATAAACGAATATGCGACATATAGAAAGCCAAATACAACAGAACTGCGTTACTTGGTTCCGGTTGCAGTACCCGAAAATAGGCCGCCTTCTTTTCGCGGTTCCGAACGGCGGGGCAAGGAACGCAAGGGAAGCTGCGATTATGAAGGGCGAAGGAGTAACTGCCGGGGTAGCCGACCTTATCCTACTTTATCCTTCCGGCGGGTTTCATTCCCTTTGTATCGAGTTTAAGACCCCCAGCAAAAGCAGCCGGCAAACACCCACGCAAAAGGAGTGGCAAGCGTTGGCCGAAGCGCACGGTAATAAGTACATCGTTTGCCGTTCCTTAGGAGATTTCCAGCAGGTTATACGGGCATATATCCCCCGTTTATGTTGGTAACTTTTTAATTATTCTTGGATAAAGAAGCGTATTATTATAATACGCTTCTTTTATTTTTGCGTAACGCGAATATTTACACACAAATAAACGTACGCAGGTATGAAAGAAAAGATTTTACAGGCTCTTACGACCTCTAAGGGCTACTTATTCAGTTCGGACAAATGGCTACATTTAGCGGCCGGCTTTATTATCGCCTTCTTCGTGGGGCTTTTCGGTGTATTCTATGGCCTTTGCGCCGGGATTGCGGCCGCCGCAGGGAAAGAGCTTTACGACAAATTCAGCAAGAAGGGAACCCCGGAAGTTTGGGACTTCATTTTTTCGGTAGTCGGTGTTCTTGCCGGTGTCCTTAACGTGCTATTGGCTCGCCTGGTATTCCACTTCATCGCGTAGAGCCTATGGCACCGAAGAAGATTATAGAAGCGGATATAGCCCAGCTTGTACCGGACGACGTGAATTTTAACAAGGGTACGCAGTTCGGCCAAAGTTTGATAGAAAAGAGCCTGCGCCAATTCGGGGCGGGCCGTTCTATTCTTTTGGATAAGAACAACCGTATTATAGCCGGAAACAAGACCGTAGAAAACGCCGGGCAAATCGGGTTAGAAAAGGTTTTGATAGTCGAAACCACCGGCGAAGAAATAGTAGCGGTAAAGCGTACCGACATAGATTTAGACACGCGGGAAGGGCGCGAACTTGCCTTAGCCGATAATGCGACCGGGGCCGCTAACTTGGCTTGGGACGAAGCGGCACTTACCCAAGCGTCGGATAAGTGGGATATAGCCCCCGACGATTGGGGCGTAGAATTGGAAAGCTACGGCGGAGAAGGCGGCCAAGGGGAAGAAGATACCGAAGAACAGCTTAGAAGGCTTAAAGACGACTTTGTAATGCCGCCTTTTTCCGTGCTTAATACCCGTACGGCCGAATGGCAGGAACGCCGCCGCGCTTGGTTGGAAATAGGTATAAAGAGCGAGGAAGGCAGGGACGACGATTTGACATTTGCCAAAGACGCGCAACCGCCTATTTATTGGGACACCAAAAACGCACTTCGGGAAAAGTTGGGCCGGGAGCCTTCCGCCGATGAAGTGTTAGCGGAAATGGAGAAGCAGGGAATACAGGCCATGACTACTACCTCAATCTTCGACCCCGTTCTAACCGAACTTTCCTACCGTTGGTTCAATATCGAGGGCGGCCGCATTTTAGACCCTTTCGCCGGTGGAAGTGTTCGCGGTATCGTAGCGGCAAAATTGAATATGCCCTACGTTGGTAACGACCTTCGGGAAAAACAGGTAGTAGCCAATATCGAGAACGCGAAGGAAGTATTAGGTAACATGCCGGCCGGCATTGCCCCGCGTTGGACGGTCGGCGATAGTACGCAGCTTGAAGACGTGCTACAAAAGAACGGCATTACCGGGGATTTCGATATGGTATTTTCTTGCCCGCCCTACGCGGACTTGGAAGTATATAGCAATGACCCCCGCGATATTTCCAACATGGATTACCCGCAGTTCTTGGAAGCCTACAAAGCCGCGATAAAGCAGGCTTGCGCCCGGTTGAAGAACAACCGTTTTGCCGTCTTCGTAGTTGGGGATATTCGGGATAAAAAGGGCATTTACCGCAATTTCATAGGCCACACTATCGAAGCCTTTACGGAATGCGGACTAAGCTACTATAACCACTTAATTTTAGTAAACCAGGTAACAAGCCTTGCTATCCGAGTTCGCAAGCAGATGAACACGGGCCGCAAGATTGGCAAGCTGCACCAAAACGTATTAGTCTTTTGCAAAGGTGCCGTAGAAGAAACGGTAGACCAATTCGAAGAAGTACAGGTTAAGAAGGCCGTAGAACAATTCAATAAGACCCGCGCGAATAGCGGCCTTCACGACGACGTATTAGTATTCTACAAAGGCGACCCGAAGGCGATTAAAGAAGAATTTGGAGAACTGCACGCGGGGGACGATTTACCGCAATAGTAGACAATGGCAGGACGGAAACCTAAATATAACGCTAAGATAGCCGAAAAGATATGTTCGCTTATCGCTACCGACACCTATACGGTGGCGGAAATTTGCCGTATGGTTAAGATACACCAATGTACATATTTCGAGTGGTTGAAGGAAAAACCCGAATTTTCCGAGTGTATAAAAAAGGCCGAAGCGGAACGTATGGCCTTCTTCGTAGCCGAAGCGAAAAAAAGCCTTCTGCGAAAGATACAAGGGTACACGGTGCAGGAAAAACACATCACTACGGTAGGTTCCGGCAAGTACGACGTAAACGGCAAGGAGATACCGCGAATAAAGGAACAAAAAATAGTCGATAAGCACTACCAGCCGGACACGGCGGCGATAATCTTTACACTAACCAACGGAGAGCCGGAGAATTGGAAAAACAGGCAGAACAACGAGGTAACAGGCAAGGACGGTAAGGACTTATTCGGGCAGCTTACCGACGAAGAATTAGACGCACGTATAGCCGAATTGGAAAAGAAATTAGGTAAATGACGCGCCAAGAGAAAATAGAGTATATAGCCGCATTGCGGGAAAGGTTGATACGCGAAGCACGTACCGACCTTTTGCCGTTTACCCGCGCTACTATGCCTACTTTCGACCCGGCCGAATTTCATATACGATATTACCACGTTCTAACCTTATTCGCGGAAGGGAAGATTAAAAAGCTAATGGTATTCATGCCGCCCCAGCACGGCAAAAGCGAAGGTTCTACGCGCCGCCTTCCGGCTTATATGCTTGGCCGGAATCCGGACAATAAAATAGCCGTCGTAAGCTATTCGGCACCGAAAGCCCGTAAGTTCAACCGCGAAATACAGCGTATTATAGACACGCCGGAATATGCCGAAATATTCCCGGAAACGCGCCTTAATTCATCGAACATTACGACCGTTGCCGGCGCATGGCTTCGCAATGCCGACGAATGCGAAATAGTAGGACACCGGGGCGGCTTTAAGACCGTCGGCGTAGGTGGCCCTCTTACCGGCGAACCGGTAGATACCCTTATAATGGACGACATTTATAAGGACGCTAAAACAGCTTGGTCGGCGGTTGTACGGGAAGCTATCGAAGATTGGTACGACACGGTAGCCGAAACCCGATTACACAACAATAGCCAGCAGCTTATAGTATTTACCCGCTGGCACGAAAAGGACTTAGCCGGCCGCCTATTGGAGCAGCAAGGAATATACGACCCGGTAAACAATCCGAACGGGTGGGTAGTAGTAACCTATCAAGCGATTAAGAAGGGCGCACCTACCGAATACGACCCGCGCGAAGAAGGTACGGCACTATGGCCCGAACGCCACAACTTAGAAAAGTTGGAAGCCATACGCACCCGAAACCCGCACGTATTTGAATCCCTTTACCAGCAAGACCCGAAACCTTTGCAGGGCCTTATGTACGAAAACCCATTTAAGGAATACGACATACTGCCGGCCACCAAGCTACGGAAGGTTAAGAACTATACCGATACGGCGGACGAAGGCGCGGATTTCCTTTGCTCGATAACCTACCTTGAAACCGAGATAGGAAATTTTGTTTTGGACGTGCTTTATACGGCTAAGCCTATGGAGTACACCGAACCCAAAACGGCCGAAATGCTAACCAAACACGCGGTAGAATTGGCCGTAGTAGAGAGTAACAACGGCGGCAGGGGCTTCGCGCGTAATGTAGAGAAGCAAGCCCGGTTAATGGGTAACAACAAAACCCGTATTAAGTGGTTCCACCAAAGCCAAAACAAGGCCGTACGCATATTCACGCATAGCGCGGAAGTGCAAAACCTTACCTATTTCCCGCGCGGGTGGGCGCAAATGTGGCCCGATTTCTACCAAGCCCTTACGCACTATATGAAGGTCGGCAAGAACGCCCACGACGACGCGCCGGACGCATTGACCGGAACCGTAGAGCAACGGCCAATTACAGGCAAGAAAAGCGCGGCCGGATATTTCGCATAATGTTTAACTATCAAAATAACAATAAAATGAACAGCAAGCAACTTAACGAACTTTTGGCGAGCGAGAACCATAGTACCGCTATTGCCGAATTGAAGAACGGGCGGAATGCGACCGAACCGAACGCGGCCGAATATATCGCCCAGCTTGACCCCCAAGGCCACGACGTAAACGACCCGGTAAAGCGTAGGGATAAGAAGGTAAAAGTAGACCTTTCTGACTTCGATATAAACGACGAAGAAAAGAAGAACATAAAGACCGTTACCAATGGCGACGGGGAAACCGAAAACTTCCGTATCGAGCCGGTAGCCCGCGTAGCCTTGGCGATACAGAAACTTATAGTAAAGCGGGCCGTAGCCTTCACGTTCGGAAACCCCGTAATTCTTAATGCGGAACCGGAAGAAGGCACCAAGGAAGCCGACGTTTTGAAGGCTGTAAAGCGTGTTTTGTTCGATAACAAAAGCCGCACCCTTAACCGGAAGGTAGCGCGGGGTATGTATAGCAGTAAGGAATCGGCCGAACTTTGGTACCCGGTGGAGAAGCCGACGAAAAACTACGGCTTCGATTCAACGCACAAACTTCGGGTAGCCATTTTTAGCCCATTGTTCGGCGATAGGCTTTACCCCTACTTCGATGAAACGGGCGATATGGTAGCTTTTTCCCGCGAATACGTCGTAAAGGATAGCGCGGGGGTAAAACATACCTATTTCGAAACCTATACCGATACCGAAATACGGAAATGGACGCTTACCAGCAACCAATGGCAGTTATTGGACGGCTACCCCAAGAAGAACCAAATAGGCAAAATCCCGGTTATCTATGGCCGCCAGCCCGCCGTAGAATGGGAAGACGTGCAGAACCTTATAGACCGCTTGGAAAAGTTGCTTTCTAACTTCGCCGATACCAACGACTACCACGCAAGCCCGAAAATCTTTACTACGGGTACTATTTTGGGTTGGGCCAAGAAGGGCGAAAGCGGGGCCGTTATCGAGGGCGAAGAAGGCGCGACCGCACAATATCTAAGCTGGGCGCAAGCCCCCGAAAGCGTCAAATTAGAGATAGAAACCCTTTTGCGTATGATTTACACCATTACGCAAACGCCGGATATTGCTTTCGATTCGGTAAAGGGTATCGGGGCCGTTTCGGGTGTAGCCTTGAAGTTGCTATTTATGGACGCGCACCTAAAAGTACAGGACAAATGCGAGGTGTTCGACGATTATTTACAGCGTCGATTAAGCGTAATACAGGCGTTTTTAGCACAAATGAATGCCAAGGATAAGGCTTTTGTAGACGCTTGCGGTAGCCTTATTATCGAACCCGAAATAGTGCCGTTTATGATTGAGGACGAAGCCGCGAACGTAAACCTTCTTCTTTCGGCCACCGGTCAGAAGGCTATTTGTTCGCGGAAGACGGCCGTACAACAGTTGGGCTGGGTAAACGACACGGACGCAGAGATAGAACAGATAGAAGCCGAAGAAAGCGCGGCTTCCTATTCGTCTATTTACGAACCCACCGTATAGCTACTAACCAAGTATCTAACCAAGTTACTAACTAAGATATGGGTAACATAGTAGCGAAATTCGACATAGATAAGCTATTTGCAGGCGTTTACGAAGCGGTAGACATCATAACGGCCACCGTTGTAGACGCTATGCAAATGGCTTGTTTAGAGGTTACGCGGAACGCCAAGCTATTGAATACCTACAAAGACCGGACGCACCTATTACGTTCGTCGATTGGTTTTGTTATCTACAATCACGGCGAAAAGGTAGCGGAAAGTTTCAGTTCTACCGGTGGCGAGAAAGGAAGCCAAGGCGTCGAAGAAGGTAAGCGCATGGCGACGGAAGCGGCCGCACAATACCCGAACGACATAGTAGCGGTTATCGTTGCCGCCGCCGATTATGCCCTATACGTTGAAAGTAAGGGGTACGACGTAATTAGCGGGCCTTGTAGCGAGCTAAACGCAATTTTAAGTAAGTATATCCAAATTGCAATAAAAGAACTTAGGGGTAATGGATAAAAGGGAAGAAGTTATACGATATATAGCGAGCGTAGAAAAGCAACTTTACGCCTTGTTTGGCAATACCTACCACGCGGCCCTAAAACTTACCGAGGTTAGGAAAGCGATAGAATCGGGGGCTTCTTTTACCTGGAAAGGGAACCCGGCCGCCGAACGCAAGTTAGACCGGTACCTAAAAGACCTTAGCAACAAAACGGCTCTTATTACCAAAAACGGTATTATAGGGAGTTGGGACAAAGGAGAAGCACGGGTAAAGGAACAGGCGTTAGAAGTATTCGGGAAGGCTTCGGCGCGGCGGAAAGAAACTACCGACATTTGCGAACAGGCAGTAAAGGCACACCGGGCCAAAGGAGCAACGGGCCACGCCTACGCTAACGCCAGCCGCGAGGGTATGAACCTATCTACCCGTGTTTGGAACTTGACGGCGAAGGCGAAACAAGAACTTGAAATTATCATACAAAACGGCATACTTGAAGGGAAAAGCCCGGAAGAAGTAAGCCGTAGCCTTCGCGGGTACTTGAACAATCCCGACGCGCTTTATAGACGGGTTCGCAACAAGGAAACCGGGGAACTTGAATTAAGCCAAGCGGCGAAACAGTACCACCCCGGCCAAGGCGTATATAGGTCAGCTTACAAAAATGCCCGCCGCCTTGCCGTTACCGAAATGAACGCCGCCTACCGCCGTGCGGAGTGGGAAAGCTACCAAAATAACCCCCTTATTATCGGGTACGAAATTCGGCTAAGCAATAACCATACGGTAGTAATTAACGGTAAATTACGGACGCTATACGACATTTGCGACGTATTGGCCGGCCGATACCCTAAAACTTTCCTTTGGACGGGTTGGCATCCGCATTGCCGTTGCGAAATGGTGCCTATCTTTATTTCGGAAGGCGATTTTAGGGAACGAATAAGGGCACGTAAGGCCGGAAAGTTGAAGGATTGGAAACCGAACCCCCAGCGCACCGTAACGCAGGTTCCGAAAGCCTTGACCGATTGGATAGCCAAAAACGAGGAACGCTCGAAAGGTTGGAAGACTTTACCGTACTTTGTTCGGGATAACCGGAAAAGTATCGGCACCTTGCCGGTAAACACCTATACCGCCGAAGAACGGAAGTTCACGAGGGCAAGAAGTACGGCCGACGCAATGGAACGGGCTACGCAATTGCTTAGTACGCTTTACCCAGCTATTCAGAACACGGAGCTTGCGGCCCTTCATCACTACACCCAGCAAGGCGGGAACTACCGGCAGCTTAATAAGCAGTTGGATAAAGGCACCCTTACCGACTTTAACACGGCTTCCGCTTCCCTTATGGTTAAGGCGTTGGAAGCCTTGCCCAAATACCGGGGAACCGTCTACCGGGGTGCGATTATGAAGCGAAAGGATTACGAACGCCTTTACGCCGGTAAAGACGAAGTACAACACGCTATTTTCACTTCATCGACGAAGACCCCGGCCGTAGCTTGGCGATTTGCCAGCTACCGGGACTTGAAGAAGACGGAAGTACGGGTACTTTTTGAGATTCAGAGCAAAAACGGCCGCGACATATCCGATATTTCGGAATTTAACGGTAAATTTGCTACCGAAGACCAGCAGGAAGTATTATTTACCAACGGCACCAGGTTTAAGATAGTAAGCACCGATACGGATTTGTTCGGCACTATTTACGTTAAATTGCGGGAATTATGACAGACGAAGAAAAATTAAAAGCCCTTGACCCGAAGAACCCGTTTACACAGGCTATAAAGGATTGGGCGCATACACCGGAAGCAGAGCGGCAAAAGTATTACGAACGGAACGCGGCCGCTATTGACCGTTGGCAAGCAGAAACCGACGCAATGGCGGCGGAAGACGACGAAAAATAACGTATATTTGACTTTGGATTTTAAGGGTGGCCGATATGCTAATTTATAATTAGAGAGCAACCCCGATACGCATTTAAGACAGACGTCGGCCGACAGCGTAAGTTATTCAAAGGAAGGAGTAGCGCGGCGCTACTCCTTCATTATTTTTCCCGAAATTCGATTTTGCGGCCTTCAATTCCGCAGGGTTATAGGCTGGTACCCAACGAAAGAGATAAACGGAAATAGAGCCGTTTCTGCTTCCCCTTAGCTACATGTAGATAGTAGAGCAGAAAAGCCAACCACGACCAAGGCAATAGCTACGATAATTTGGATTATACCCAAACCGCCGCTAACCGCGTCTTGTGTGGTAATTTTTTCTTCTTTCGGCCCTTCCGGGGTAGGTTGGGATTCTTCTACTTGCTTTTGTCCGCATTTGGGGCAGAAAACGGCATCTTCGGCGAGTTCTACGCCGCACTTCTTACAGAACATAGGGATTATTTAATTATTACCACCATATAGATAATTATACGTTAAAGCAGTTGTAAGGCGGGAAATATAGCCGTTTTCTTCCTCGGTTAATTGGCTTTTGGCTTCTTTGAATTTAGGGGCCACAAGGTTATATAGGCTATCGCTTTGTTCTTTTGTTATTTCGCCTAAATAATTACGCCGTAAAGGTTCTACTACATCATAACATATATTGACAGCTTTATTTAAGTTAGTGGGTAAGGTATTGTTTCGTTCTTCCGGGCCTATTTCGATAGGCCAAAATTCATAATCGGGATAAGGTATATGTAAGTTTTTATCGAAATTATATTTATAATACACTTCCCCGCTATTCTTGGTCCTTATGAATCCATCAAAATAAACTACCATATAGTTCGGCATATTCTTAACCATGTTATAGATATAGTCGCTATTAAGATTTTTTGTTTCAATTAAATGCGTGCAATGAAATTTTACTTCTCTATATTTCTCGGGTTTATATGTAATTGTGAATTTCAAAGCAGTTGTTTTGCCGCTTTCTTCGGTTTCAATATCGGATATTACACCTTTCCAATTAACAAATAAACCGCACGTATCAACATAATTATATAAGGCTTTTTCAAATTTGGCATAAAATTCCTTTCGTTGAATATCATTATTTTGTTGATAAGTTTCTTTTCGCTTTTGCGCTAAGAAATCATCGAAATTTTGTTGTTGTGGGTTGCTAAATTTCATGGTATAATTCTGTTCGCACCCAGCAAAGGCCATTACACACACCAGCAATACAAATAAATACTTCTTCATTTGGGTAGTTGTTTTGCGCCCCAAGAACCCGAACAGGCATTACAAAAACAAAAAAAAGCGTGGGCCTTATTGGTCTACGCATTTGAGGTATCGCCAAACACCTACCGAAAGTAGACTATAACCCACGCTTAGCGATATATCGAAAATGGATATACAGCCAGCGAGCGTTAATAGGCTATCCTTTCGGTTTGGAAAATTGGCGATTTTCAAATGCGGATTCCTATACGCTTTTACAAGCGTCCCCGGATTTCTCCCCGGAAACGTTGCAAATATACTGCAAAAACACTAAACAACACTATTTTACGGCGGAAAATCGCGCAAAGAGCAAGGCAGGGGCTACCCAGCCCCTACGCAGGAGCAGACCAGCACCAGCCCAGCGGCAGGCTTGGGGCTATGGTACTTCGGAATCAGATAGTTACGCTTGTTTCGTTGTTTAATGTGTTATAATTCAATTATTTGCAATTTTTCATTTTTTGAGATTAAGCCCCAGCCCAGCCCCTAACCAGCCCCAAGGCAGCCCCACAATTTCGCGCGGAACATTCGGCGTAATTTTCATTTTTACAAAATCAATAAATAATTATATATCAATAAGTAGCGCACGCAAAAACAAGGAGTTGCCCAGCTCTTGGGCAGCTCCTTGGCAGGGGCTACCCCAGCCCCTGTGGATAAATATAAGGATAAAGATATATAAGAGAGAAAGGGGGTGCAGGGGGAAAGAGAGGGAAAACGGGCTTTCGACCTGCGCCCCAAACTTGCAACATTACCGGGCAGCTTGCAACATTAGCTACCACCATTTCCGAAATGTTGATAGTAACCGCCGCTATGTTGGTAGTTCCGCCGGCGGAATGTTGATAGTAATACGGCGGTAACAAAATCCCCTTTTCCCCCACTTATCCGAGAAGGCCGGACAACCGGCAAAGCAAGAACGCCCGTTTTTGCCCTTTCTCGTGCCCGCTGTTCGATTTTGTGCGGTTGGCTGGTATATTTCCTTGTTTGGAGAATAAAACGGGCTAAAATCGCCTTCTTTTGCTATTCTTTGTACTGCGTTGCTAATTTCTTGAAAATTGCCTTTTCAACTACCAAGGCGAACAAAGACCGCCCCAGCTTCTTATAAGCCTTTCCGCACCCTTACGGTTGGATTGTTGAAACGAATGTAAAAAACTCGCAACGCTATACGGCGATTCGCATTACTATAATACGTTTCTTTGTCGCAGGTTTAATTAAATCCAAAAAATCAAATGGAACTAAACGAAATTATTGCACTACTTGAAACGCAGTTTCCGGGCGTGCGAAAAGACGGGCTTAACCAGCTTGCGCGAGTTATCGCCATGCAGGTTAATACCAAGGAAGAAGCTACCGGTATCGTAGGTAAACTTACCGCCGAAGCCGTAGCGAAGTTTGTAGCGGATTGGCGCAAAGACGCGGACGCTGAGATAGACAAAGCGAACAAAACACGCGAGGACAACCTGCGTAAGAAGTACGACTTTGTGGAAAAGAAACCGGACGAAGGCGGTACCCCACCCGCACAGGCCGGAACCTTGGACGTAGCAACCGTGCAGGAAATGATTACGAACGCCGTAGAGAAAGCTACTAAGGGCTTGCAGTCCGAAGTAACGCACCTTCAAAGCGCGGCCGTAACCGCCAGCCGCCGGGAAACGCTTGTTAAAGAGCTTGCCGACGTACCCGAAGCCTACAAAGCAAAGGTTCTTAAAGATTTCGACAGAGTAGCCAAACTTGGCGGCTTTGCCGACGAAAACGCCTTTAACGAGTATCTGACCGAAACCAAGAACGACGTAGCAGCCTTCGGCCAAGAGTTGGCAGACCGGGGCCTAAGCCTTCACGAAAAACCGGTACTTGGTTCCCCCAACAAGGACGGAGTAAGCGCGGGCGTAGAAAGCTACATACAGGCAAAGGCCGCAGAAGCCGAAAATAAGGGCTTGGGCGGTAAAGAGGTTTAACGCTAAACACTTGTAAAATGCTTAAAATCGACAGGAAAAAGGATAACCGCGTAATTCGCGCGTTTACCCACAAGCTCGCCGACATTCCGAACGGTATTACCGTTTCCGCCGCCGACCTTACGCAGAAAGTCCTGCACGAAGGTACGCCGGTAGGCAAGGACGAAAACGGGCTTTATCACGTCGTCAAAGTGGCCGTTCTTTCGGCCGACGCGACGAACACGGCAACGGCCTATACCGTGAAGAAAGGCCATAACTTCAAAGTAGGCGACGTAGTTATGCTTGCGACCGGTTCAAAGGCATACACTATTACGGAGATTGCTACCAACGCAGACGACGCAACCAGCGACGACCTTACGGTAGACACCACCCTCGGAACGGCCGCAAAAGCCGGCGATTCGCTTTACCTCGCAGCCAAGGCCGGGGCTTCGGGGTCAGCTTTCAAATACGCACCGGTAGCCCTTGTAGGCGAAAGCTATGACGTGGACGAACTTAGCAACCATATCGTAAACGCTTGGACTATCGGGCAGATTCGGGAAAGCAATATCCCGCCTATCGGTGCCGAAGTGAAAGCCAAACTTACCGGTATTCAGTTTATCTAATTTAATCGGGAAAAGTTATGCAAAGGAGCTTAATGATTGGCATTACCGAAAGGGATATGCAGGCCGTAATTAACACCTACGACCTTAAACCGTACTACTATCCTACCTTGTTCCCCTTGAAGGAGAACTACACGCTTACCTGGAAAGCCCTTGAAGCGCAGGTAGGGTTAAAGATTGCCGGCGACCTTGTAGCACGCGGCGCAAGTATCAACAAAAAGACCCGCGAAGCTATCGCGCGTATTCAGGGCGATATTCCGAAGGTGGCTATTAAGCGTACCAAGGACGAAAACGAGCTTAACGAATACGACATTATGGTCGCCATGACTTCCGCGAACCCCGACCTTCGGGCGTTGGTAGAAGCGTGGGCCGAAGATACGCAGTACTGCTGGGACGGGGTGGCCGCTCGCTTGGAATGGATTGCGTTGCAGTCTATTTCGTTGGGCAAAGTAACGCTTACCAACGACAACAACAATAGCGTAATTACCGAGTACGACGTAGATTATCAAATCGACGCAACGCAGAAGGTAGGATTTCAGACCGGCTCGGCCGCTTGGAACACCACCGGCGCGAAACCGTTTAGCAAGGACTTTAAGGCTATCGTAGCTAAGGCCAAGAAAAAGGGTATTAGCTTGAAGTACACCTTTATGAACCTTGACACCTTCGCGCTTATGGTTCAGACCGAGGAAGTAACGAAACTTTGCGCTTCGTTCGCGGCTAACGCCTTGAACATCGCACAAACGCCGAGCTTGGAACAGGTAAACGCGGCTATGAAGGGTTTGGCGTACCTGCGCGGCTTGCAGGTCGTAGTTATCGACCAAGATATTACTATCGAGAAGGACGACGGAAGCCGCATTACCGGCAACCCGTTCGCCGACAACGTGGTAATGTTCAGCGAAAGCAAGGTACTCGGTTCGACCTATTGGAAGAAGCCGGCCGATATGAACCTTAAAGGTTCCGTAGCAATCAAAGCTATGAACGGCCACACCTGCGTAAAGAAGTATTCCACCGAGGAACCTATCGAAGAAGTTACCGTAGGAATTGCAAACGCTTTCCCGGCTTGGCTTTCTTCGGGCCGTTCCTTCCTTATGGACACTTCTAACAGCACCTGGACACACTAACCGGAAAGGGACGGCCGGCAACGGTCGCCCCTATCCTAATACCCTTACCCGATGACTTACAAAGAATGGATTACTAAGACGGTCGGCAAATTCCAGCTATCGGCGGACGACGTGGATTTGATACTTTGCAACCAAAGCGGACTTATCCCCGACCCGAACGCACCGGTAGACGTGCGGAAGGCTAAAACGGCCATTTGCCGCGAGTTTACAACGCTTATCCCCCTTGCCAATATCGGAGAAGGCGGGTATTCCATTAGTTGGAATTGGGACGCTATCAAACTTTGGTATAACGCGACTTGCACGGAATTAGGCATTACGCCGGCCGGCAAGCCCAAAATTCGGAACAAAAGCAACGTATGGTAACGACTTCCTACCAATACCCGCAATACTTGTACGCCTTGCAGCACGACGGCGAAAGCGTCCAATTACCTAACGGTTCTTGGGAAACGCCCGCCGCCGCATGGGAGTTAAAAGCAGCTTGCCGGGAAGAAACCAACGGTAAAGGTTCGACAATTCAGACCGCCGACGGAGAAACCCGCGTATTCGCTTCGCTTATCCAGCTACCGAAAGGTACGGCCAAAATTCCCGAAGGCACGCAGGTAATTGTAACGCGGGAGGAGGTAGACGTAAGCCAGCTTTCGAATACCGAGTTTGTAGAAGCGGCCAAGGCAACGGGCTTAGTTGTAGTAACCGGAACTTGCGAAAAGTTCGACCCCGGCCGGCTTCATTGCCGGTTATGGATTTAACACAAAGAGCCATGCAAAGTATAGAAACCGATGATATTCTTTTCGAGATTCTGAACGCTTCGGCCGAATTGAAAGCGGCCCTTAGCGGCGGAATATACGTGCAGGGCGAACGGCCGGATAATTCCGGGAAGGAAGACGTAGTAATTAACAACTTATTCCTAAACCACGAAGTACCGCAAACCGGAACTTCAAACGTAAATATCCACGTTCCCGACAAAAAGGAAAGGATAGGCCGAACCGAACAATTTAAGGCGCATAGGGAGCGAATACGCGAACTAACGGCTATTGTTCTATCGGTTCTAAAATCGGCGAACATTACCGGGCTGACTATTCGGGTTTCTACGGAAACCATAATTAAAGAACCGGGCATTAACGAGCATTACAACAACTTGCGGGTAGAATGGAATATACAACGAACTAATTAAAATTTACGACAATGGCAGCAAAGAAAACTTATACTATCGGTCTTTCCAAGATTGAGGTAGGAGCAATTGCCGAGGACGGCGGTATGGGCGAAACCTTGGACGTATTGGGTTATACCTACCAAGACACCTGCACGATGACGCAGGAAGACCCGGAAACGACCGACCACTACGCCGAAGAAGTGGACGACCCCGTAATAAGCATTAGCCGGGGCGGAAAAACGAATTTCAACTTTTCGATTATGAACCCTTCGGTTACGGTTCTTGCCGACCTTTTGGGCGGCGTGGGTACCCCCGGTACCGGCAGTACGCCGGATAAGTGGGAAGCCCCGGACAAAATCCCCGTAGTCGAAAAGTCGGTACGCATTACCCCGGAACAGGGCCTTAAATTCGAGATTCCGCGAATGAAGCTCGTAAGTAAGATTAACGCCACTTTCAGCAAAAGCGGTATTCTTCTTATCGAGGTCGCCGGTACGGTTATGCAGCCGACCAAAACGGGAACTAAGAAAATGACCGCTACGCTTATGACCGCAGACGCGCAGGCATAACGCGGGGAAAGCCTTATTTTAACCCGAAAGCCCCCAAAATGAAAGTTTCGGGGGCTTTCTTGATTTAGCGACGACATGAACGAAGATAACATAAAAGAAAAAACGGATTTAGAGTTAGAGCGCGAAGAACTTAACCTTTTGGTAAAGCAAGGGGTTCGGTTCAGCGTCACACACAAAATCCGCCGGCGTAAAAAAGGCGTTAAAGGGTTCTTTCAACGCCCCGAAGCAGTTACGGTAAAAGAGGATTTCGAAATACAGGAACCTACGCTTTCGATTCTCGACCGGCTTAGCGCGGTATGGGTAGAAATGGGGATAGATGAAACCCGGATTACGGCCGGCGGAACGGAAACCTTGGCGGAAGCGAAGCGCATAGCCAAAGATAATGCCGCACGTATGGCCAGAATAATAGCTATTGCGGTATTGGGCGAAGACTACCACGTTACCGAAGTCAGCGAAGGCGGCAGGGTTAAGACCTATAACGACGATAAGGAGTTAGACCGGCTTACGGCCCTTTTCTTCCACACTATAAAGCCTTCCAAATTGGTAGGGCTTTCCGAAGCCGTAACCAGCGTAAGCAACTTAGGGGATTTTATAAACTCTATGCGCTTAATGAGCGGCGCAAGGACGACCCAACCGAGGACGGAGCGCATAGAGTAATAGGGCTAAATAGTCCTTACGGCCGCCGGGGTTCGATTTGCGCCCACCTTGGCTGGACGTGGGATTACTTACATCACGGCGTAGCTTGGGCCGTTGTTCAACGGTTGTTAATCGACGCGCCGCGCATAGCCGACGACGAAGACGGCAATACAGCGGGCAATACGACAACCAAGATAACCAGCGAGAACGCCGAAAGCATTTTACAACAGATAAACAACCTTATCCGATGAATATAAAAGGCGGAGCCTTGGAGTTCGATATAATTGCGAACAACGGGCAAATAAATAGCGCATTGGCCGAAACCAAAAGGCGCGTACAGGGTTTCACGGACGCAACCGTAGAAGGCGGCGACCGCATGGAAGCCGCGTACAGAGAAGCCGCCGCACAAATTGAAGCGGCGTTTAAGGATATAGACACTATGGCCGCAATCCATAGTAACGCAATCGCCGACCTTGAAAAAGAGTACGCCCGCCTGGGCGAAGCGGCCGGGGCCGCCTTTATGAAAGGCACCGCCAAGGGGGACGAAGAATATAGGGCATTAACGGCCAAACAACAGGCTATAAAGGACGAAATAGCCCAGCGGAAAGCACTTTTGCAGGAAGTGGCGAACACGGCGGACGCTTTACAGAAAGAAGAACAGACCTTAAACGAGAATAAGGCCAAGGTAGAGCAAAACGCGAAGGCGAAAGGCATGTTACGAACGCAAGTTATGAACCTTAAAAATTCACTTGCGGAAATGGAACAGAACGGGAAGCGTAATACGGACGAATACCGGGCTATGCAGGCGGAATTAGGCCGTTTGGCGGACGCTATGGCCGACGCAAATACGCAGGCTAAAATTATGTCCGACGACTACCAAAATATGAATACCGTATTAGAGGTAATGGGCGGTATAAGCGGGGCTTTTTCGGCCGCGCAGGGTGCGGTAGGACTGTTTGCCGGGGAAAATGAAAACTTGCAAAAGATTATGGTTAAAGTTCAGTCCCTTATGGCTATAACCATAGGCTTACAGCAGGTAGCCAAAACCTTAAACAAGGATTCATATACCCAGCTTGTATTAGTTCGCAAGGCGAAAGAATTACTTACCGTAGCGGAAACGAAGTTTGCTACGGCTTTGGGTATTTCCAACGTAGCGGCAAAGGCGTTAATGGCGACCTTAACCCTTGGCCTTTCAGTAGCGATTACCGCTGCGATAGCCTTAATTTCCAAATTCATATCCAAGAATCGGGAAGCAAAGAAGGCGCAAGAAGAATTTAATAACAAAGTGGTAGAAGCTGCCGCCGAACCGGTTACAGCAATTACCGAGCTTTCCACCGCATGGAACCGGCTGGGTAACGATATGGCCGCTAAAAACAAGTTTATCGAAGACAAAAAAGACCGCTTCGAGGACTTGGGATTTTCCATTAAGACGGTTAAAGAAGCGGAAGACTTGTTAGTAGCTAATAAGTCGAAGTTTATAGAAGCCTGCTTAGAACGGGCCAAAGCGTTAGCCGTACAGGAATTGGCCGTAGAGAAATACAAGGAAGTATTAAAAGCCCAGCAGGAATTAGAAGCTACTCCGAAAGCGTATGTATCGAAGAAGGGAACATATAAGGACGGTTACGGCGTAGAGCGTAAAGGCGTTATAATTGAAAAATCCCGCGATTGGAAAAAGGCCGAAGATGCCGTAGCGAAAGCGGAACGGGAATATAACGCCTTGATAAACCAGCAAGTAGAATTTACCGCAAAAGAACGCGAAATTTTGGATTCTATCGGGGGCGGTGCGGATAAAGTGGCGGAAGGCAGTATAGAAGCTCTGGAAAAGACTATTTCAAAGTTGCGTGCAAAGTATAAGGAAGCTACCACCGATAAGGAGCGGGCCGAGTTATTGGCGAAAATCAAAGAACAGGAAGCGTTACTTAAAAAAATGGATTTATCCGGCACGTCTTCTAAGACTACGCAAAAAGACCCGTTTACGGAACAATTGGAAGCCCGGAAAAAGAAATATACAGAGTATTACAATTGGGTAAATTCCAAAGACGAAGTAGTACGCAATGCCGCAAAAACCGAGTTTGCCGGGTTGCTGAAAGAAGGAAGTAGCTATTTGGATTACTTGCAGAAGCAGCGCGACCAACTTATTAAAGCTATCGGAAGCGGTACGGCCACCAAGAAGCAAGCCGAAGAATTGCAGAAGCTAAATAACGCCATAGCCACCGAAACGAAGGAAACCGTTTTAGCCGGTTTCGAAAAGGAACTTAAAGACCAACTTTCCGGGGCACGTTCCATTTTGGAAATGGTTAATATCTTGGAAGAAAAGCGTAAGGCTTTGGCCGGGGACGGTTCCGACCTTGACAAAGGTAAAAGCGATATTATCAAGAAGCAGCAGGAGGACGTAGAGCAAAAGGCCAAAGACCGGACAAAAGCCCTACTATCCGATTATGCGAGCTATCTGGGCGAAAAAATAACCTTCGAAGCCAACTACGCCGAAAATAGCCGCCTTCTTAACGAGCAATTGGCGAAGGCCAAGACGGACGACGAACGCCGTATAGCCTTGGAAGCCTTGGCGAATTTGGAGAAAGAGCGCAAGAAATACGCAAAAAGTTCGGGCAACGAGGACTACGACGCATTGGTAGAGGAATACAAAACCTATCAGCAGAAATGCGCCGATATTTCCGCGCAATACGACGAAAAAATAGCTTTGGCGACCCAGCAGAAAAACGAAGAATTAGTGGCGAAATTGCAGGAAGCCAAGAATAAGGCCCTTTCGTCCGCAGCGTTGCAGGAATTGACCGATTCCGGGGCTTGGGAGCAACTTTTCGGGAACCTCGACGACCTTACTACGGCGCAAATACAGGCCCTTATAGATAAAATCGAAGCGCAAAAGGCCCAATTAGGCGTAGAACTCGACCCGCAAGACCTGGACGTAGTTTTAAGCAAGTTACGGGAAGCCAAGGACGAAATACAGACCCGCAACCCGTTTAAGGCCCTTTCTACGGCTTTGAAGGACTATAAGAAGGACGCAAGCAAAGCGAACCTATCCGAAGTATTCAAAAGTGTAGGGGCTACGGCCGACTTGGTAAAAGGTTCGTTCGACGCGGTTACGGGTGCGCTTGCAAACATGGGACTTGCCGGCGACGAAGTAACCCAGCAGCTTTTAGGCGACATCGGCGAAATGATAGGTTCCGCCGGACAATTAGCCGAAGGTATCGCAACCGGCAACCCGCTGGGGATTATACAAGGTAGTATAGGGCTTATTTCTTCCGCGTTCGAAGTGTTCAATTTCCGCGACCGTCGGGCCGAACGTGCCATTAAGAAGCACGCGGCGGCCGTTAAAGAATTGGAACGAGTATATAAAGCACTTGAACACGCCGTAGATAAGGCGTTAGGCGAATCGGTTTACGACAACCAAAAGGCCCTTATCAACAATATGCGCGAACAACGTGCACACTTGCGGGCTATGTGGGAAGCGGAAGAAGGCAAGAAGAAGACCGACCGCGATAAGGTAAACCAATACAAGGAACAATACGAAGAATTAGGCCGCCAAATCGAAGACACCATAGCCGAAATTACCGAGAGCGTAACGCAGACTTCGGCAAAGGACTTGGCTACGCAATTGTCCGACGCGATAGCCGAAGCCTACTCCGACGGTTTCAACAGCGACAAAGTAAAAAGCGCGATTGAAAAGGTTACGAACCAGGTATTAGGCAATGCCGTAAAGAACGCCTTAAAAAAACAATTCCTTGAACAGCAGCTACAAAGTGCCGTAAAGCAGTTGCAGCGCGATATGGGTTTCGATGATGAAGGCGGCGGTTCCTTCGACGGCTTGACCCCGGAAGAACAAAAACGGTTTAAGGATAGGGTAAACTCGATAGCCCAAGGGTACGCCGAAGCCTTGAAGTTGTACGAAGACTTGTTTAAGGACTTGGACGATAACGGCGACCCAACTACGAGCCTATCCGGTGCAATTAAGGGAGCCAGCCAAGAAAGTATAGACCTATTGGCCGGACAAACGAACGCTGTACGTGTAAACCAAGTGCAGGAAATAGAAATCTTGCGCCAGCAGCTTATACACCTTGCCAACATCGACGGCAAACTAAGCGTATCGAACCGGCACCTTGAACAGATAGAAAAGAATACTTCGGGAAGCGCGTCCGACCCGTTACGGGCGCAAGGAATAACAATGTAGCGATATGGAAGTAAATAAACGATTGGCCCGCGACGCCAAAAAGAAAGGCATTTGCGAAGAATGGTACGACCGCCTTATAGATACCAAGGAGAAAGACAAACTTATAAAAATGTACCTTGAAGGTATCGACTTCTGCCTAAGCAACGAGTACCCCAGCAATGAATTTATACGCCGGCACTTCGTAGGCACTTGCGAAGCCTACGGCGTATTCCTCGACCGCGCTATTACGGCCGGAAACTTCCGGCACGTAGTAGCCCTTGGCCGTTGCGAGGGTACCGCCACTTACGACGGTTGGAACGTAGGGCAGGTATTCGTAAAGCACCAAAGCCGGTTAAAGGTTCTTGCTACCGGTAATTCCTTCGTCATGGTAGACGTATTCGACGACACCACCGTAGAGGTAGAAGCGCGGGATAACGCGAAGATTTGCGTAAACCACTACGGCGGGAGCTTGACGACCACCGCCGGCGACGGCGAAGGTAACGCGATAATAAAAGTTATTCGAAAAACGACTAAAACGTATTGATATGGCAGACGAAAGTAACATTATCCTAAATATGCCCTTCGATGAAGCGGCCGGTTCTACCATTGCCTACGATTACAGCAAGACGCGGGCGGACGGTACGGTAGTAGAAGCGGACTTTACCGGCGGCAAGCAAGGCAACTGTATAAAGTTCGACGGTAGCGGGCATTGCGATATAGACAAAAACGTAATTCCCCTTACCGGGAACTTTACCCTTCTTGCCTGGTTGAAGCGTTCGGCCTTCCCGGACGGCTTTACAGGTAAGCGTATCGGATTTTTCGCACGGTGGGAAGCGTTGGAAGGTTATACGGAAGCGTGGTTTAACCTTGCGGCCGATACTTGGGGCTATTGGGCTATCGTCAAAGAGGGCCTAACAATCCGCATTTACCTTGATACCGCATTAGTACAGACCATTACGCTACCGGCCCAGCCTACCGGGTTCGCTATCCTGCAAGACATCTATACGACCGCCAACGGCTACGGTTGTATTGACGAAGTTAAGGTATATAATACCGCCTTGACGCAGGAAGAAATTACCGAAAGTATCGCTACGGTGGCGCAATTGGCTTACAGCATAGACGGAACCGATTTTAAGGCTTGGGATATTTATGTAAGCGAAAGTAGTGGCCTTCTTGACCGGCCCAAGATGAAAGCCCCGGTTTCCGTCGATTGGCCGGATTATCACGGGGAGATAGTAGACCTTGAAAACAAGATACTGCAACCCCGCGAAATAGCCCTTAATTGCTTTATGAAAGCGAACGGGAAGGTAGACTTTGTTACGAAGCTAAACGACTTCTTGGACGTATTCAGCCGGCCCAACACCCAGCGGCTTATGGTAGATATACACCCTACGAAACCGTTGCTTTACGAAGTCTATAACGAAAACGGGGTAGCCATTAGCAAGCGTTGGAATGACGACCTTATGGTAGGAACCTTTACCTTGAAGTTGAAGGAACCCGACCCGGTAAAGCGTATCGTACGGCACCAGCGTTTAAGCAATGATACGAAGACGCTAACGATTACCCTAACCAGCGCGAAAGCGGTTACTATTTTTTGGGGCGACGGAACTCAAACGAACGACGTTTACGGAACCGACGTAACAACCAGCCACGAATATACGACCGACGGAATTTTTTACGCCATTGTCGCTGGCGTTATCGAAGAAATAGAAAGTTTCACTACTAACGGTATTATCGTATGGAACAAATTATAGTAAGACACCCGGACGGGACTACGGCCCTTTTGACCTCACGGGCGCGTAAGTCCGGCGTTACCAAGGCCGAACAGAGTATTACGCTATTGGGAGCCGATACGGTGGCGATAACCGTAAAAAGTGCCACGCCCTTAACCTTCCACTTGGGCGACCAAATAGACGTTTACGGGAAGACCTATACCCTTAACCAGCTTCCGGGAATTAAGAAGACCGGAAACCGGAACTTCGAATATACCCTTACTTTCGAAGGGGTACAGTACGAGTTAATCGACGCGCAATTTTTGTTACCGGACGATACCGTATTAGACAGCTTTACGGGCGATTTGGAAGACTTCTTAGGTATTCTTATCGGGAACCTTACCCGTGTATATCCGGGTAAATGGGTGTTAGGCGTTTTCCCTGCCAATACGGAGTTTAAGACGCTAACCTATACGGAAAAGAATTGTTTGGAAGTGTTGCAAGACCTTTGCGAGCAATACAGCACCGAATTTGAGATTACCCAAGCTAACGGCGTTCGTTCGCTCAATATCAAAATGGCCGGGGTAAACTTCCCCTATACTTTCCGGTACGGACGTACCGGCGGGCTTTACGAATTGACGCGCCAAAACATCAATTCCAAGAATGTAGTTACCCGGCTATACGTCTATGGCGGTAGTAGCAACCTTGGGGATAAATACCGTTATACCCGTCTTTGTCTTCCGGGCAAGGCAAAGAACGCTTCCTACATCGAAGACGCGGCCGCTATTGCGGCTTACGGATTGAAGGAGAATACAAAGATATTCGACGATATTAAACCCGAACGTTACGGCGAAGTAACTGCCGCCGGAAGCGCGTATTATGCCTTTAAGGACGCTACTATGAACTTCGACCTTAACGAAAAGGATAGCGCGGGTAATACAAAGTGGCTTATAGACGGAGTGAACGCAAAGGTAAAGTTCACTACCGGAAACTTGGCCGGATATGAATTTGACGTACACAAGTACGACCACGCGACGAAAGAAATACAGGTAGTACCGTTCACGGACGAAAACGGCATGAAGTTCCCCAGCAAAACAAGTGCGGCGTTTCAGTTCGGCGTAGGCGATAAGTATTTCTTCACGGATATAAATTTGCCGGACGCTTACAAGACCGAGGCGGAAAACAAACTACTTTCGGAAGGGAACAAAGCAATAGCCGGGTATAGCCAGCCGCAAGTACAGTACGGGTTAAGTATCGACGAAAATTTTATACGTCAGTTCGCCGGCGAATTGACCGTAGTAAACCTTTTCGCCGTCGGCGATTATATTCCGGTGGAAGATGAAGACATAGGCGTAAACAAATCGGTACGAATTACGGCTTTTACGCGCGATTTGCTGCGGGAATACAAGTATAATATAACCTTGGGCGACAGCGTAACCAAAACGACGATTACCCGCGTTATCGAAGACTTGCAGAAAATCGACAATGTTATAGAGATAAACGACCTTGCCGACCCGTCGAAGGCCCGCCGCAATTGGAAAGCCAGCCAAGAGGTATTAGCCAACGTGTTCGACCCCGAAGGCCACTATTACAGCGAGAAGATAAAGCCACTTTCGATTGAAACGACCATGTTAGCAACCGGCGCACGTTCCCAGCAGTTCGTATTACAGAACACCCGCTTTGAACCGAACTACGAAGGCAACCCCAATACGGTAAGGGTTGTAGGCGGTACGTTGGTTCACTACACGATAGCGGAAACCGTAAAGAGTTGGCAGCTAAATACGGCCACCTTCTCGAACCTTGTAAGCGGGACGGTGTATTACATATACGCCCGTTGCCAAAAGACCGGTACGGCCGGAAACATCGTTTTCGATACAGTACAGCGAAAGGTAGACAGCGACCCGACATATTACTATTTCTTGGTGGGAAGCCTAAGCAGCGCGATAACGGACACCGACGGAAAGCGGCCGGCGCGTCTTATTGCCCTTACTTATGGCGCGACTACTATTAACGGGCGATTCCTTACTACGGGCCGGATTCAAAGCGGCGACGGGCAAACCTATTTCGATTTAGATACCGGGGAAATTGGTGGGAACATCAAATTTCGTGCGTCCGACGGGACATTAAAGAATGTTTCCGAATTGGAACAAAGTGATATAGAGTATTTGCGCGACGCTTTCAAAGATGCAAGAACGGAAATAGAAGGCGGTGTAGCCCTTTCCGGGTTTATCGGGGTACGTGATACGGGACAAAATGTAGTAGCGGCTATGGCCGGTTACAATCCCACCACAGAATCCGACTACCCGATGATATTTGCGGGAGCGCAACAAGGGGGTATAGAGTATTACGGTTGGACAAGCAACAGTTATACTCACGTTTATACCAAAAGCGCAACGCCGAGTAATGGGGATAATTGTTACAACCGAGCCGGGGAAATTGTAGGAACAGTTACGAATATAGCAGGGGCGCAGATTTTCGCGTTATCCACGACGGGCGAAACCTACCAGCGTAATACCGATATTGATTTTACGGCACAAACGCCCTCTTCAATGGAAGGCAACCGGGCCAAATTCCGTGTATATAAAGATGGGCGGTGTATTTCCAACTACTTCGAAACGAGCGGGTCATATAAAACGATATATACGCTAACCTATTGCCCTCTTTTACAATTTACTACCGTGTTGGAAGTTTCCGAAAATTGCTATATGCGTTTAGTTTCTAACGGACAATTCGGGGTTTTAATGGAAACAAATTCCGAGCATGACGGTTATAACTGTTCATTATATAATTCGTCTTCATACCCTTGTACGGTTGTAAAAGGTACAAAAACTTCTTATACCCAAGTTGGGGTATTATCCCCCGGCGATTTAATGGAGTTCGTTAATATTATGGGGAGTTGGATATTGCGAAACTATACCAAATATTCGACAAAAGCATAAAGTGAGTTTTTAATATTTTACCAACAAACGTATTATTATAATACGCAAGTAGGTATTTTTGTGTAACTTAAAATTCGACGAAATGAGTACAACGAGAGGGGGCGAAACGGTTTCCGCCCAAATCGGAAGAATTGGCCCCATTGAAGGGCTAAGTACGGGTAACTTCAAAATGGAAGATACGCCGTTTAACATTAAGAACGACGGAGAAACCGCCGTAGTTCTTGAAGTAAACCTTTGGGGCATGGAGCCGGGCACGTTTGTAGCTACGCGCTTCGAAACGGGCTGGAACCCCGAAATAGTCCGAGAGATTAAGCAAACGAGTATTAACGCTACCCTTATTTGGGGGTACTAAATCTTATACGGCTATGGGTTTATTGATTGGAGTAGGAAATACGAAGCCGACGTTTCCCTACGATTACTACTACGGTATAGAATGGGATTCTAACGTAGCTTCTTCGGCTTGTACCCGGATAGGCCGTACGGAACTTCACGTTTCGCTGCCTATTCAAAGTAAAATGCGCCGTTGTATCTTGCGCGATAACGGAACGGTAGCCTATTACCTTCATGCGAACGACAGCACTAAGCGCGATACAGGAGCAGCCGCCAAACTTGACGGTACCGACGGGCAGGTAATGGTAGAAATCCCGGCCCACTACCGCAAGTTCGAAGTAGACGGTACTAAATTCCGGTGCCTTCTTTCCGAACACGCGCTACCGGGGTTCCATTTGGTGCAGCTTGCCTATCGTTCGGCTTACGAAGCGGCCGTAGACCGCACCGTATCGGCTACGCCGAAACTTGCAAGCGTCGTAAATACTTCTACGGCTTTCCGTGGCGGTAACAATACGGCCGGTTGGGACGGAACATATAGAAGCCTTTTAGGTATGCCGGCTACATCTATCAGCCTTACCAACTTTCGGAAGTATGCCCGGAACCGGGGGAATGCCGGCAAGAACGGGGCCGGTTGGAATTGCGACGTTTACGAAGTACAAAAAACTTGCTGGTGGCTTTACGCCGTCGAATACGCTAACTTTAATTGCCAACTTGCCTATAACGCGGAACCTACAAGCGAAGGATATAAGCAGGGCGGATTAAGCCAAGGCGTTACCAATATGAGCGATTGGGGCGGCTATAACAGTTATAACCCTATGGTTCCTTGCGGGGTTACTAATTCTTTGGGGAACAAAACCGGCGTAGTAAACTATACTTACAAGAAAAGCGACGACACCGACGGCCAAACCCTTAGCGTACCCAGCTACCGAGGTTTGGAAAATCCTTTCGGGCACGTTTGGAGTTGGACGGACGGCTGTAAATGCAATGTACAGAGCGACGCGGCCGGTGGTCTTAGTGAGTTCTTCGTATGTACCGACCCGGCTAAGTTCCAAGATAGCGACTATACCGACTACGAAAAACGCGGTGAGATACCCCGCAATGAAGGTTATGTTAAAATTATGATGATTGGCGAGTACGGCGAAAATATGCCGATAGAGGTGGGCGCAAGTTCTACAACCTATTTCTGCGACTACTACGCCAGAGGCATTCCCTCGTCGGGGTCGGTTACGCGGGGCGTGCGGTTCGGCGGTGATGCGAGTAACGGCGCGAGTGCCGGCTTTTCGTGCGCGGCTACGAGTTCCGCGGCTTCGGCTGCGTCTGCGCCTATCGGCTCCCGGCTTTGCTTTTTACCCGCTTAAAACGACACGCAACGGAACGCATTAACAAAGAAGGTTTAATTACGGCGGGCTTTCGAATTAGCCCAAATTAGGACGAATGCCCGCCGTTCAATTTTTCGCAAAAATGGAAAACAACAACAGGCAGGACGACGGAAGTTTAGCTTTCTTGCAGATTGAGCGGACGCGAATAACAAGCACTTCAATTGTTCGGAAATAACCCAGCAGAAGTTAATTAACCTTTCTTTTTGGGTTATCGACTTCTTGGACGACGTTAAAACGAAGTTCGGAACCGGTCGCTTCTTGGTTAAGATTAAGTTCAATAAAGAAGACCCGGATAAGGACGCGCGGAAGTTCTTTACCAATTCGCAGGAAATTAAATATATCCTTGGGAAGATTAAGGAGCGTAACGCCTTCCCGCGTAAGGTAACTATGCGGGCTTCGGGAACAAGGTATTATTTCGAGTGACGATAAAGGCGGTTTACCCTTGGGGCGTGCTTTTCGGCGGTAATGCGAATAACAGCGCGAATGCCGGCTTTTCGTACGCGAATACGAATAACACGGCTTCGAATACGAATGCGAATATCGGCTCCCAGCTATGCAGATTTTTAACAGGGTAAAAACCTTGCCACTTGGCAAAAAACAACAACTATTTAAGGGGTATTAGTAGGACTTCCCGAACGTTCCCTAAGAAATCAGCAAACAGGTAGCGCGATGAAGCGAATAGGTAACTTGTATGAAAAGATTTGTTCTATCGAGAACTTGCAGCTTGCGGACGAAAAGGCCCGTAAGGGTAAGTTACGCACGTACGGAGTTCTCGAACACGACAAAAACCGGGAAGCGAACCTATTGAAGTTACGCGAAACCTTGCTAAACGGTACTTTCCATACATCGAAGTACGACGTATTCACTATTTACGAACCCAAAGAACGGGAAATATACCGCTTGCCTTACTTTCCCGACCGTATTTTGCACCACGCTATAATGAACGTCTTAGAGCCTATTTGGGTTTCGACCTTCACGGCGGACACTTATAGCTGCATTAAGAACCGGGGGATTCATGCGGCCGCGAAGAAGGTAAAACAGGCCCTACGGGAAGACCCGGAAGGTACTACGTTTTGTTTGAAATTGGATATTCGCAAGTTCTACCCTTCGATTAACCACGACGTGCTAAAATCCATTCTGCGCCGCAAGTTGAAGGATAAAAGGCTACTTCGCCTACTTGACGAAATTATAGATTCGGCGGACGGCGTACCTATCGGAAACTACCTAAGCCAATATTTCGCTAACCTCTATTTAACCTACTTCGACCATTGGATAAAGGAACAGAAGCGGGTAAAGCACTACTTCCGCTACGCGGACGATATTGTAATACTTGCTTCGGATAAATCCTACCTTCATTCCTTAATGGGCGAAATTAGGGCGTATTTGGGGGATTTGAAATTAGAGGTTAAAGGGAATTGGCAAGTTTTCCCCGTAGCGGCTCGCGGTATCGACTTCGTAGGATATGTATTTTTCCACACGCATACCCGAATGCGAAAGGGCATTAAAAAGACTTTTTGCCGGCGGTTGGCGAAGCTGAACAAACGGAAAAGGCCATTATCCGAAAAGGACTTTAAGCAGGCTATTTGCCCTTGGTGGGGTTGGGCGAAGTCTTGCGATAGCAAACACTTGATTAAGAAACTTTCTAAAACATCGAAGTATGAAATCAAATTCAAACGATAGACCGCCCATTTTGCAGGACTTGGGCAACGGCAGTTGGCATTACAACTACAATATTACCGAAGTGGAAGTAACGCCGGAACCTATGGCCGAAGCAGAAGGCGACCAGGTACCGGCCGCAAGGAAGGCGTACGATTACGACACGGTGGAAGTATGGGGCCGGCCGGATTACGACAAATGCGTAAAGGCCGTTTTGCGTTCCCGCCGGGACGAAACCGAAGAATTTAGCCTTATCAATAAGTACAACGCTTTCGTACTTGGGCTATCGACGGACGAAGCGGACAAAACCGAATACGAAAATTACCTTAAAGAAGTGCTTGCGGTTAAAGCAATGGTTCGGGCCGACCTTGCCGCCGCCGGTATCGACGTAGGGGCAGCGGGAATTTAAGCTATGGAAAATATCTTACAGACCTTCGGGCCGCAACTTATTATTATAGCTTGCGTTTACGCGCTTGTTTTGTTCGTGGTCTTCCTTGACCTTTGGGCCGGGATTCGAAAGGCCAAACAACGGGGGGAATATCGGTCTTCGTACGGATTGCGTAAGACAGTAGACAAAATAAGCCGGTATTTCAATATGATACTCGTAATTACATCTATCGACGTGGTGCAAATGTTGGCTATTACGCAGCTAAATCCGCAGACGAACCACACTTTACCGGTATTGCCGTTTTTTACGTTTATCGGGGCTATGTTCGTGGGATTTATCGAATTAAAGAGTATCTACGAGAATAGCGAAGCCAAGGAGCGGGCCAAAATCGGGGATGCGGCTAAAATCCTTTCGCAAATCATCCAGCATAAGGACGAACAGGAGATTATAGCCGGGATTATCGAGTATCTAAAAAAGGAAAAAGAGAAAGGGGGCGACAATGAAACTAACGCTTAAACGGCGATACTTCGCCGAAACCTATACTATAGGTACGCTGTTTATTGACGGGGTGCGTTTTTGCGATACCTTGGAAGACAAGAACCGGGACGACAACCGAAACGGCAAATTTGACAATGGGGAACAGAAGGTAAAGAACGAAACGGCTATACCGTTCGGAACCTACGAAATAACCGTAAACCGTTCGCCGCGCTTCGGGCGCGACCTTCCTCGCCTTTTGAACGTACCGCATTTCGACGGCATTCTAATTCATCGTGGCAATACCGGTAAGGACACTTCCGGCTGTATTTTGGTCGGAGAAAACAAGGTAAAGGGGCGGGTTATCAATTCCACGCCTTACGAACTTGAACTTACAAAGCGGTGTAAGGCCGCAATAGCCCGGAAAGAAAAAATCACTATCGAAATCGTATGAAAACAAGAACCTTTATAGCTATTCTTTGGGGGATTGCGGCCGTTTCTTTTATCGGGTGTTCCACGCCGCGAAAGTTGGCCGGCAGCACGAAGGAAACGGCTAAGACCGAAGAAAAGCGGAACGAAACGACGGCGGCCGAATTTCGCCGGACGGTAGACAATACGAAAACCGAAGGCGTAGAAGTAACCTATACGAAAATCGAGTTTTTCCCGCCGAAACCCGATACCCGGCAGGCAAAGCCGGACACTATGCAGGCGGGCGGCCCGTCTAATCCGGTTGCAGACACACCCAAGAACCGGCCGAAGGAACCGAAAGAGAAGCAGCCGCCCGATACCGGAAGGCAGGGAGCTATTAAGAGTATCGAAACCTTCACGGTAAAACAGAAGGCCGAAGCTACCGGGGTAACGCAGGAAGAACAGAAGACGGAAACGACCAAAACGGAAGAAGTGAACACGGACACCGATAAGGAAACCGATATTACCGAGAAGCCGGCGGCCGACCCGTACAGGTGGCGTTACATTTTCGGGATTTTGGTACTATTGGCGGTTGCCTTTTTCTTTCTTCGGAAGACGAAGGTATTTACGGCTGTAGCCGCCTTCTTCCGCAAATTGTTTTAGCGGAGATAAAAGGAAAGCACCCAAAAGGGCCTTAAAAATGGGTTCCTTTTTGGGTGCCTTGCGTGTAAAACCTTAATAGTTAAGGTTGTCTGCGGAGAGAGAGGGATTCGAACCCCCGGTACAGTTGCCCGTACACCGCATTTCGAGTGCGGCCCGATCGACCACTCCGGCATCTCTCCCGGTCCATCACCAACCCTTCGGCCGGTAATTCGGAGTGCAAATATAGCTATTTTTCGCAAAAAAAGCATTTTCGGGACAAAAAAAGATTCGAATTTCTATTTTCACCCTCCCAACGTATTTCCCGATTTTATTGCTATTTTTGTGAGGTATTGACCCGCCGGCAATAAAACCGGTACGATTTTCGTTGAAAATATAACCACACAGTAACTCCGAAACACGATGAAAAACCGAAATTTCAAAATAGGTGCTCTGCTCGTGTCGCTCTTCGCGGCAAGCTGTTCGCCGGCACTCTACCAATCCGGCACCTACAACATCGACGACATGTACGCGGAACACGATGTCACCCGCATCGCCCAGGAAAAACAGGCGATAGCCGAAGCTCGCAAGGCCGAAGCGGAAGCCCATCGCGCCGAAATAGAGGCCCGGCAGGCGGAAGCCGCATACTACGCATCGGACGACTCCTACCAGGGCGTGCTGGCCGACACGTACGAAAGCGCCTATGCCCGTCGTTTGCGGGGATTCAGCTCCCCGACCTATCAGATGCCGACGAGCTATTTCAACCTTCGTTACAACGGCACCTACCAATTCGTTTCGGCCTACGACCCGGCCGTTTACAACATCATCGTCATGGGCGACGAAGTGTGGGTCGAACCCAAATACATTACTTCGATGTTCGGCACATGGGGTTCTCCCAGCATAGTGAGCTTCGGATGGAGCGCAGGTCTTTACAATGACTGGTATTTCAGTTGGGGTTACAATCCCTATCCCTGGGCATACCCCGGTTTTGGCTGGCCTTATTACAGCTACAACCCCTATTGGGGTTATCCTTACTGGGGAGGCTATTACCCTTACTGGGGTTATTATCCCGGCTGGGGAGGCGGCCATCACCACCACCCGTACCCGCCGCACCATCGGCCCAACGTCGTACACCGCTCTACCTACCGGTACGGATCGGGAGCGGGATCGAACATCGGATCGACCAGTTTCGGAGGGCGCGGCCAGGGTAGTTTGAACAACGGCTACAGAAACGGCACTACGGTCGGCAGCGGCAGCTTCCGGGGCGGCAGGACCAACAGCAATTCCAGCTCCAGCTTCCGAGGCGGCTCATCGTCAGTCAATCGAGGCAGCTCGACCTACCGCAATCCTTCGTTCGGAGGCAGCAGCAGCTCCTACCGGGGAAGCAGTTCGACACCGAACAGAGGGACTTACACCCCGGCCCCCTCGCAACCGAACAGAGGTTCGAGCGGCAGCTTCGTGGGCGGAGGCGGAGGGGTCCGCGGCGGAAACAGCAGCGGACGCAACTCTTACGGCCGTTAAACGATCACCCCGGCAAATTTCGACGGACGGCGCACAGGATGCACACGCAGGCGGCAAACGAATATGAACGCAACGACCGGTTTCGACCGGCAGCGGCGATCGTTTCCGCCCCTGCTGTCCCGAACGCCGGAAACGAAAAAACAACTCAACGATTTTTGTTATGAAACATCTCGGAATTTTGGCGCTGCTTTCAGCGGCCTTGTTCGCAACCGCCCCGGCGTCGGCTCAAAGCTCCGGAGGTTTATTGATGGACCGTGACATCGTCACCCCGTCCGACCTCTTCGAACTCTCGCAAACGACCTTCAGCCTCGGAACGGCGCGGTCGATGGCCATGGCAGGCGCCTTCACCTCCCTCGGAGCGGATCTTACGTCCATGGCGATCAACCCGGCGGGCCTGGGCATGTACCGGCACAACGAAATTTCGATCACGCCTCTGATGAGTTTCGCACGGGCGGAAAACAACGCTCCGGCATTCAACTCCAACAGTAAAAACCGGTTTTCGATCGGCAACTTCGGCTTTACGGCCAATGTTTACGAAGGATCGGGACCGCTCGTGAGCGTCAATATCGGGTTCGGCTACAACCGCCTGCAGGACCTCAACTACCAATACTCCTATTATACACAGGGCAATGTCAGCTCGATCGCCGACGTTTTCTCCGACATGCTGCAATACAGCGGTATCAACAGGGATCAGATCACCGGCGGCTTCAACTGGAGCAACTTCAACCCCCGGCTCTGGGGTTCGATCCTCGGCTACAAGGCCGGATTCACGGATCAAATCGGCAGCAGGTGGCAGCCGACCTGGATCGGCAACAACGTCGATATCGGCAACTACACGACCGTCGTAAGCAATGGCTCGATAGGCGAATACGACATTTCGGCAGGATTCAACCTGAACAACAAGTTCTATATCGGGGCCACGTTCGGCATTCAGTCCCTGTATCAACGCAAAACCTACTATTACGGAGAAGATTACGTCTATCCCGGCAACGGCACCGATCCGAACCTGGACTACCAACTGCTCTATTCGAACTTCAACCAGGAAGTCATCCTGGACGGCGCAGGGGTCAATTTCAAGCTCGGCATGATCTACCGGCCCATTCAGAATCTGCGAATCGGCTTCGCTTTCCACACCCCGACCTATTACTGGATCGACCGTACCTATCAGGCCTACACCGATTCCGGGGTGCATGTCAATAACCCGAACGACCCCGACGGTCTCAAACCAGGTCCGGACGGCAACCAATATACGGACGCCCTCTCTCCCGTACTGGAAGATACGGGCGGTTACAACTGGGAGTTCACCACGCCGGCCCGCCTGATGTTCGGCATCTCCTACGCCTTCGGCAACCGGGGTCTGATCTCCGTGGATTACGAGCGCGACTGGTACAACGGGATGCGGATGAAAAACAATCCCGCGGGCGGCGATAACGAAATCTATAACGACACGTTCCGCTCCTGGTACAAAGGCGCCAATATCGTCCGCATAGGCGCGGAGTTCAAACCGCTGCCGTTCCTGGCGATCCGGGGCGGTTTCGGCTACATGGGGTCCATGCTGCAGGACGAAGAGCAAGTTTCAGCGGCCCCCATGACCAAGCAGATGCTCTACTATTCGGCCGGCTTGGGATTTTTACTCTCTCCGGGCGTTGCACTGGACCTGGCCTACAACTATTCCTCGACCGAGCAGACGGACTACAACCTCTATTACTTCGAATCTCCGAGCGGCATAAACGGCAGCGGCATCTACAATACCAAACTCAAGCGCCACTTCGCGGCCCTGAGCCTCAGTTTCCGCTTTTAGATCCACACGACATATCGCAACGACAGGACCTCCCGTACCGGAAGTCCTGTCGTTTTTTATCCGGGACAGACCGGATTTCGGGCCAGAGAAGAAAACGCACCGACTTCAAAAACGCAAAACGAGCCATCGGCACCTTCGACCGACGGGGCAAAGCGGCCCCTCGCAGCGGGTAAATTCAAGATTTATCGGAGCGCAGTTGCGAATTTCTGCATAAATCGTTAATTTTGCCGACTAACCGACATACGCCGGCTCCGAAGCCGGTGACACGATTCCCGGAAGTTAAAAAATAAATAAGATATGGCAAAGGAACTTAAAGACGTAACCAAAGCCGAGGACAACTACTCGCAATGGTACAACGACCTGGTGGTCAAGGCTGGTCTGGCCGAAAATTCGGCCGTACGCGGCTGCATGGTAATCAAGCCTTACGGCTATGCCATCTGGGAGAAAATGCAGGCGGCCCTGGACAAGATGTTTAAGGACACGGGGCACCAGAACGCCTATTTCCCGCTCTTCATCCCCAAGTCGTTCTTCTCGAAAGAGGCCGACCACGTGGAAGGCTTTGCCAAGGAGTGCGCCGTGGTCACCCACTACCGCCTGAAAAACGATCCCGAGGGCAAGGGCGTCGTGGTCGATCCCGATGCCAAACTCGAAGAGGAGCTGATCGTCCGTCCCACCTCGGAAACGATCATCTGGAACACTTACAAGGGCTGGATCCAGTCCTACCGCGACCTGCCGATCCTCTGCAACCAGTGGGCGAACGTCGTACGCTGGGAGATGCGTACCCGCCTGTTCCTGCGCACGGCGGAATTTCTCTGGCAGGAGGGCCACACGGCCCATGCCACGAAGGAGGAGGCCATCGAGGAGGCTACCCGGATGATCCACGTTTACCAAAAATTCGTCGAGGAGTGGATGGGCGTACCGGTAATCGTCGGTCACAAATCGCCGAACGAACGGTTCGCCGGTGCGGTCGATACCCTCACGATCGAAGCGCTGATGCAGGACGGCAAGGCCCTCCAGAGCGGCACGTCGCACTTCCTGGGCCAAAACTTCGCCAAGGCATTCGACGTACAATACATCAACAAGGAGGGCAAACTCGAATACGTATGGGCCACTTCCTGGGGTGTTTCGACCCGTCTGATGGGAGCGCTCATCATGGCTCACTCGGATAACAACGGCCTGGTGCTGCCTCCGAAACTCGCCCCGATTCAGGTCGTCCTGATACCTATTTATAAAGGAGAGGAGCAGATGCGGCAGATCGTAGAACGTCTTCGCACCATCGCCGAAGAGCTCAAGTCGAAGGGACTCTCCGTGAAGATCGACGACCGCGACAACGTCCGCTCGGGCTTCAAGTTCGCCGAATACGAGCTCAAGGGCGTCCCCGTACGTCTGGCTCTCGGCCCCCGCGACTTGGAGAACGGCACGATCGAACTGGTCCGGCGCGATACGCTCGAAAAGGAAACCGTTCCCCAGGAGGGACTCACCGACCGGGTGGCATCCCTGATGGACGAAATCCAGCAGAATATTTTCCGCAAGGCGCTCGACTACCGCAATTCGATGATTACCAAAGTGGACACGTGGGACGAATTCGTCGATGTGCTGGAGAACAAGGGCGGCTTCATCTCGGCCCACTGGGACGGGACGGTCGAAACCGAAGTGGCGATCAAGGACGCTACGAAAGCCACGATCCGCTGTATCCCGATGGATGCGGTCGAGGAGGAGGGCAAATGCGTATTCAGCGGCAAACCGTCGCACCGCCGCGTACTTTTCGCCCGCAGCTACTAAACCGCTGTCGATACCGAATCATCACAACGAAGACGGATGCCATTCAGAGAAGTGTCCGTCTTCGTTTTTGCAGGAAACAGGTCATGAACTATCAGAACGATTCAATCCGCCGGCAGGACCGCCTGCTCGACCAACCGGAGGCGACGGAGCTGTTGCGGCGGGGCGAATACGGCATACTCTGCATGCAGCGTCCCGAAGGCGGCGGCTACGGAGTGCCCCTGAACTATGTCTGGGACGAAGCCGACGCGATCTACATCCACTGCGCCCCCGAAGGACGCAAGCTGCACTGCCTCCGGGAGTGCGACCGCGTCACTTTCTGCATCGTCGGCAAAACGCAGGTGCTGCCCGCGCGGTTTACGACCTTCTACGAAAGCATCCTGCTCGACTGCCGGGCCCGCACGGGGCTCACAGCGGAGGAACGTCGGAGGGCCCTGGACCATTTGATCGGCAAATATTCCCCGGAGTATAAGACAATCGGCAGGCAATATGTCGAAAAGTCTTTCCACCGGACAGAGATTATCCGGCTCGACATCCTGTCGTGGAGCGGAAAATGCAAGGATAACCTACATCCGGGTGCGACACCGCCCGGAGCAAACAGCAACCGGACATGAATCAACCCACGGAACGCACCCGAAAAATTTACCGGGTAACCTGGATCGGAATGGTCGTCAATATCGCCCTCTCCCTCCTGAAACTCGCGGCCGGCATCCTCGGCCGAAGCGGAGCCATGATCGCCGATGCCGTGCACTCGATATCGGACCTGGCGACCGATGTCATCGTGCTGATCTTCGCCCGGATCTCCTCCAAACCCGAAGACGCCGGCCACAACTACGGACACGGCAAGTACGAAACCCTGGCCTCCATCCTCATCAGCCTGGCCCTGATCGCCGTCGGCGGAGGCATTCTGGCCGACAGCATCCACAATATCCGTCTGGTATTGACCGGAGAAATAATCGGACGACCGGGCGCGATCGCCCTGATCGCCGCCGCAATTTCGATCGTCGCCAAAGAGGTCCTGTATCGCTATACCGTTCGTGTGGGACGTCAGACGGACAGTCCGAGCGTCGTAGCCAACGCCTGGCACCACCGCAGCGACGCACTTTCGTCGATCGGCACCATGACAGGTATCGGGCTCGCCTATTTTCTGGGCGACAAGTGGCGCATCGCCGATCCGCTGGCGGCCCTCGTCGTTTCGGTCTTCATCTTCAAGATCGCGTTCGACCTGCTGCGAAGCGGCCTCGGAGAACTGCTCGAACATGCCCTTCCCGCCGCAACCGAGCAGGAGATACTGAACATCCTGACTCACTCGAAGGAGGTGACCGAACCGCACCATCTGCGCACACGCCGTATCGGAGCCACCGTCGCCATCGAAGCCCATATCCGCGTCGATCCTCGGATGAGCGTGCTCCGCTCCCATCAACTGACCGTCGATATCGAACGCCGGCTCAAAGAGCGATTCGGCCCCAATACGCTCATTTCCATTCATGTAGAACCGATCGAAACTGAAAAACTTTCATCTTCGGACTCGGAGAAAGATAAAAATATCTGATAGATTTTATTTTTGGCATAGTTATTGTTAATTCATCGATACCCTGCCGAAAAAATAGAAATCTAAAAAGTTTGTTTTTTGGGATAATTATTTCTACCTTTCCGACACAAAAGATGTCGAAACGGGTATCCGGCGCATCAAAAAACAGAAACTTAACAACTTAAAAGATTGCCTATCGAAACATTCTACTCTTAATAACTAATTCAGGAGAAAAGAGTATGAACATTCAAGTATTAAGCGACCAGCACTTGCTTAATAATTATCGTTCGGGTGATCAGAGTGCCATTTCCAAATTGATCGAGCGCCACAAGCGTCGGGTTCGGGACTATATTTACATGATGGTCAAGGACAACGACGTAGCGGACGACATCTTCCAGGAAACATTCATCAAAGTCATACGCGTCATCGACGAAGGCCGCTACACCGACAACGGCAAGTTCCTTTCGTGGGTTCTGCGTATCGCGCACAACCAGGTGATCGACCACTTCCGCGCCTGCAAGCAGAACAAGCAGGTCAATGAAAGCGAAAGCGGCTACAACGTACTGGGATCGCTGCGTTTCGCGGAAAAGACGATCGAAGATGAATTGATCTCCTCGCAAATCGAAAGCGACGTGCGCAACCTGATCGAACTGCTTCCGGAGGAGCAGCGCGAGGTGGTGATGATGCGCTACTACTCCGGTATGAGTTTCAAGGAGATCGCCGAGCAAACCGGCGTAAGCATCAACACAGCGCTGGGACGCATGCGCTATGCACTTATCAACCTGCGGCGCATGATTAGGGAAAAAGAACTTATTTTATCTTAATCCGTATGCAATAAAGCCCGGAGGCCACCGTTTCTTTAATGTAACGAAAGAAGAAATACTAAAAGGGCCTCCTATGATTGAAAACGACAAAACGGATACATCAAGGTCTATCTCCGACGAAGAACTGATGAAGAACGAAGTGATCGGCGACGATGCAGATCTGTATTATCTCGATTGCTATCTTTCGGACATTCTTGGAAAGGGATAATTTTAGGGTTAATTTTTGATGGGAGGAGGCGACAAGATATCTTGTCGCCTCCATTTTTTATACCGGTTTCATCCGACGACTACCGCCGGAGAGCCGCACGCCCACATCCTGTCACAACCCCTGCATCTCCTCGCGCGTGATATGCACCTCGACACCGCCCAGGGCATAGCATCCGATGTCGTAAGGATTATAGTAAAACGTAATGCCGTCCTCGGTCACTTCGAAATTCTCGGTCGTGGAAATGTATTCGGGAAAAAATCCCTGCGCCACCAGACCTTCGTCCCCCGTGACACCGAACTGTTCGTAAAGCTTGTTGCGGATCAACCCGATCAAAGCCTCCTGTCGTGCCGCATCGAACAAGTCGGACAAAGCCAGCTCATAACCACCCGCAATGGAATAATTATGGCAATTGATGCTGTACATACCGTGCGCACCGCCCGTATAGTTCGAACTCGAAATCGTATAGACCAGCAACGTATCCACCACACGGGCCTCGGACTCGACCGCCATCTCCATTTCGGTTTCCCACTGGGGTACCGACTCATCCAGGGTACCGATATACTCGTCCATGAACTGCCCGATAGACCAATCGACAGCCTCCTGCACCCCGCCCTGGAAATGCTCCAGTCCGAAGAAATAGAGCATATTGGATTCCTGGATCGCCTGCAATGCCGGAGCTTCGTCGGCATTGGCGATCGAGGTAAAGGCATACTGGAAGCGACAGGGTATTCCGCCGCGTACCGCTACGGTATCCGTCACCACGATATCGAATTGCGGCATCACGGTCTGCCGGCGGCACGATCCGAAAGTCAATCCGGCAAAAACAAGAAAAAGGAGAATCACACGTTTCATACGAATCCGAAATTTTTTCTAAACAAGATATAACGAATGTCCCATGCAGAACCGCATATAATCGGGTTATGCCCAAGTACATCCTATCTTCTACAAATGTACATAAAAAGACGGACGAACAAACGGCCCGAGAAAAAAACAACAGTTTTCACGAAAAAAAATTTGTAAATTCAAAACATCGTATTACCTTTGCAACACCAAATTTCAACGGTGGATTCATCTAAGGGTTAGGATACGTGCCTCTCACGCACGACATAGGGGTTCGAATCCCCTATCCACTACCAAGAGCGACTGTAATAGTCGCTTTTTTTATTACTGACTCTCCGGAGTAACGGGACAAGGGGAGGAGAACCCCATTCGAACAAACGGAGCAGCGAGACCCGGACGAACTCCGTTCGAGCCGCCGAGTCGTGACGTTTGAAGACAGGCGAAGCGAAATCAATTCCCTATCCACTACCGAAAACAACTGTAACAGGTCACTTTTTATTTTGCACTCCACGGCTCCGGTACAAAGACCGGGAATCCCGATTCGAACCGGATGCGCAACGGAGCAATGCAAAGACCGTTTATCTCGACGCAAGGCAGCGGCTCCCGATATAGAAGAAGCACACCTTGCCGTCCTTCGCCCACAACTCCTGCCCAAAAGTCGCCGAAATTAAAAACATTCCGAAATCCGATCGGCAAAAATCATAAATTTAAGATTAATGACCTGCACAAGCAATATTTCAGTTCAAACCGCTATCTTTGCAAGCGGATTAAATACATAATATATTTTTCGCATGCCCACCGTTTCGGTCATTGTTCCCAACTACTGTCATGCTCCCTATCTCGAGCAGCGTATCGAAAGTATTCTGCAACAAACGTTTCAGGACTTCGAACTGATTCTGCTCGACGATTGTTCGACAGACGGCAGCCGTGAAATTCTCGAACGATACCGCAATCACCCCAAAGTTTCCGGCATTTTCTATAATGAACGGAACAGCGGATCACCTTTCAAACAGTGGAAAAAGGGGTTGTCGAAAGCCACGGGCGATTACGTGTGGATCGCCGAAAGCGACGACTTTTCCTCTCCCTGTTTTCTGGAACGGTGCGTCCGGATTCTCGACACCCGTCCGGATTGCAGCATAGTTTTCACCAGCAGCTATATCGTCGATTCCCACTCCCGGACCATACGGGAGGAGGCGCCCGTCAAATACCCCAAACACAAGCAGATCCGATTCGGCAGCCGTTTCTTCCTCTACCGTTTTCTCTGCCCGAGGAACACCATCTACAACGCAGGAATGGCACTGGTGCGGCGCAGTGCGCTCCCCGCAGGCGACAATTACACCCAATACCGTTATTGCGGCGACTGGCTGTTCTGGATACAGATCGTATCGGGGGGGGGAAATGTCGTCTATCTTGCCGAACCCCTCAACTACTACCGGGTACATGACAGCAACACCACCGCAGAGTCGATAGCCACAGGACGCAAGCACATCGAAACGCTCCGCATCCTCGAAGAAACCTTCCGGCTCATAGACCCGCCCCTGATCTGCCGCCTCTCGATCGCGGGCAAACACCTGCTGCGGATCCGCAAAGCCGCCGGCAGCCACTGGAACGAGGAGCCCTATCTCTCGGTCCGCCTCGCCTGGCGGGAGCGCTACCGTCATCCCCGGATGATAATGTTCTGGCACAAGGTGTTCAAAGATCTTCCCCGCAGTTTCGCCCGCTAAATTCGCCGGGAATCGATCCGGCAACGACCGGACAGCCCTCTAAAAATACCGCATTGGAGCGATACTTCCCATTTCCGGATGCAAATTGCACCGGAAATGGGAAAAAAGAGTTATTTTTGTAAAGTTTAACCTTTACCCCGACACAAATGCTCATCACCGTCATCGTTCCGATTTACAACATGGAAGCCTACTTGTGCACCAGCCTGGACCGCCTGTTGCAGCAAAGTTTCCAGGATTACGAAATCCTGCTTATCGACGACGGCAGCAAGGACTCCTCGGGCGAAATCTGCGACCGCTATGCCAGGGAACACTCCCGGATCCGGGTCGTCCACAAACCCAACGGAGGATTGAGCACGGCCCGCAACGCGGGTATCGAACACGCCCGGGGCGAATACCTGACCTTCTGCGATCCCGACGACTGGGTCGATGCAGACTACCTGCAACAATTCGTCGAAGCAGGCATGGACGAACATACGCTGCCCGTGACAGGCATCCTGCAACACCGGGAAGGCAAATCGGACCGGCGGCTGACAGCGCCTGCCATGGACGTACAGGGCCAAGCCTGCACGGAAGCCATCGTCGCCCTGCGGCGGCACGACATGCTGGGATTCACCGTCAATAAATTGCTGGTCAAACGGATCATCGACGAGAACGGGCTCCGCTTCATCGAGGGGCTCTCGCACCGGGAAGACGAAATCTTCCTCCTGCAATACATTCCCCACGTTTCGCGCATCGTCATCAACGAAAAAACGCCCTACCACTACCGAGTCCTCGGCAGCGGCCTCTCCAAAAAACGCAAGCCGACGGAGCTGATTCTCCGTGTTTCCCGCCAGCTACACGACCTTTTCCTACAGGCCGCACCTACCCCGGAAGGGCGTTATGTCGCAGCCCGCATCCGGTTACAACAATGCTGCGAAGCGGTCGCGGCGTCGAAAACGAACGAGGAGCTGCATATTGCCGCGAAAGCGGCCCGCAATGCCCGCAAAGAGTATCTTTCGACCTTCGACCCCGCGTTTCTCACCGACCGCCGGGATCGGAAAGTCGCAGCCCGCAGCCGGTGGGTCTTCGCCCTCGGAGCTCTCTCCGGCAGGCTGCTTCGACGCCTCACCCGATTGATTCACATATAAACCCGCTGCATCATGTCGAAATACGATTACCTGATCGTCGGAGCCGGACTTTTCGGCGCAGTCGCAGCTTACCGGGCCGCACGGTCCGGTAAGAAAGCGCTGGTCATCGACCGACGGCCCCACACGGGCGGAAACGCTTACTGCGAGGAGCGCGAAGGCATCCGCGTCCACAAATACGGCGCCCACATCTTCCACACCTCCAACCGCGAAGTGTGGGAGTTCGTGAACCGCTTCGTCGAATTCAACAACTACATCAACTCCCCGGTGGCCAACTACAAGGGCAAGCTCTACAACCTGCCTTTCAACATGAACACTTTTTACGCCATGTGGGGCGTTACCACGCCCGCCCAGGCAGCGGAGATGATCGACCGTCAGCGTCACGAAGCAGGCATTTCGGAGCCCCGGAACCTCGAAGAACAGGCCATCTCGCTGGTCGGCATCGACATCTACGAACGGCTCGTGAAAGGTTACACCGAAAAACAGTGGGGACGCGACGCCACCCAACTGCCGGCATTCATCATCAAACGCCTGCCGGTGCGCTTCACCTTCGACAACAACTACTTCAACGACCGCTGGCAGGGTATCCCCATCGGCGGCTACAACAAACTCGTGGACGGATTGCTCGCAGGCGTCGAGGTGCGCTGCGACACCGATTTCTTCGCCGACCGCACGCACTGGGAAAGCCTCTGCGACCGCATCGTTTTCACGGGCCGCATCGACGAATACTACGATTTTAGACTCGGAGAGCTGGAGTACCGCTCGCTGCGCTTCGAACACGAAACGCTCGACACCCCCAACTATCAGGGCGTCGCCGTAATGAATTTCACCGAGCGCGAAATTCCCTACACCCGGATCATCGAACACAAGCATTTCGAACCGGGCGGCGATCAGCCCCGCACGATCATTACCCGGGAATACCCGGCCCCGTACGAACATGGAGCCGAGCCCTACTACCCCGTCAATGACCAGCGCAACACGAAACTTTACGAAAGCTACAAGGCGTTGGCCGACCGGGACCGGAAAGTCATCTTCGGCGGCCGACTCGGAGAATACCGCTACTACGACATGGACAAAGTGATCGAAAGCGCTCTCAAACTTACCCTTTAGAAAAATGAGCAAAACCGTCATCCTGGTCTGCGCCCACAAGCAGGACGCATGCCTCAAAACCCCGCCCTACCAGCCCGTTCAGGTCGGACGGGCTATTTCGCAAACGGAACTTCCGTTCGCCGTCGGCGACGACACGGGCGACAACATCAGCGACCGCAACCGCCACTACTGCGAACTCACGGCCCACTACTGGGCCTGGAAAAACCTGCACGACGCAGACTACATCGGGTTGAACCACTATCGCCGCTATTTCGACTTCGAAGGCGGTTCGGCCTGCTCGCTGCGGACGGTTCGCTCGGAAGCCTTCTTCTCGGCACCGCATCCGGTCCCCGACTTCGACCGCCTCTTCAGCCGCTGCGATATCGTCATGGCCCGGCCGAAGATCTATCCCTACAACCTCTACACGGATTATTGCAAGTGCCACATCGAAAGCGACCTGCTGACCGCACGGCAGGTGATCGCAGAAAAATATCCGGCCTACCTGCCGGATTTCGATCGGGTGTTCTTCCGCAACAACCGCCTCTCGCATTTCAACATGTTCGTCCTGCCGCGCGAGCGGTTCGAGGCTTACTCGGCATGGCTGTTCGATATTCTGTTCGAGGTGGAGCGGCGGATCGAGATTCAGGACGACCCCGTGCAGGGACGCGTGATGGGGTATTTGAGCGAACGGTTGCTCTCGGTATGGGTCCGGCACAACCGGCTGAAGATTTGCTACAAAACCGTTCTGATGGTCAATGACCAGAAGCGAAAAGGGCTGGGCAAGCACCTTTTCCATACGACGGTCAATACTCTGGCGTACTGGATCACTTATCCGCTGCGGCGCCGCTCGCCGCGCCGGGCAGCGGAATAATCTGCTGCCAGAAGCGCCACATCCGGGGCTTCGACCAGCTATGGCACCCCATCGGCAGGCGACTGCCGCACAAACGGTAGCAATAGCGGGGATTGGTGTCGAACGCGAACCGCAGCGCCTCCTCCTGCGAAGGATAACGAAACCCTTCGGGAACGACGGCCCAGAAAACATCCTCGTTGCCCAGGTGGTTGCCCATCGAGCAAAACCGCTCGATCTCGTCGCCGTACCTTTCGCAGGCGGCCCGGAAGCTCTCCACGCGGCGCAGCGAAAGACCTCCGTTTCCGATCTTCCCGTAGAGCGACTGCCGGATCATCCGGCCCGCCCGCTGTGCGCGGCGAAGCCTCCATCGCAGGTATTGCTTCAGAATCGGCAGATCATACACTTTGCGGCGGACCCAGGGAGCGGCCACACAGTCGTATCCCCTGCGGCACCAGTCGCCGAGTTCGTCCCGGAAAATCCAGGCGTCGGTATGGCAGATCAGGAGATATTCGTAATCGCGGAACAACTCGTAGAATCCGGCCGAAAGCATCATCCGGTTGTATCCCGCAATCCCGTTCTTGCGGCCCAGCCATTCGTCCGACACCTCCCGAACCGGCAGTCCGGAGAACTCACGCCGGATCGCCGAGCAATCCATACCGCAGGGAACCAAGAGTTCGACCGGATAATTTTCCTGTAACACCCCAACAGTCTGCCTCAACGACGCCCGTTCCCAGACGGTCAATTCCGGCCGATAAACAGGAACGACGACCACCACTTCCTTCTTATCCATACGCTATTTTTTCAAATAATTTACAACGGCATCGGCAATACGCTCGCCGTCAAGCGCCGCCGAGATGATTCCGCCGGCATACCCAGCTCCTTCGCCCGCAGGGAAAAGCCCGGCGACCTCGGGGTGCATCAGCGTCTGCGCATCGCGCGGAATCCGCACGGGGGTCGAGGTGCGGGACTCGACGCCCACGACCAACGCTTCATTGGTCAGGAATCCCCGCATCCGCCGCCCGAAAGTGGCGATACCCGCCCGCAGGGAAGAGGCAATAAATCCGGGCATCCACTTATCCAGCCGGGAAGGCACAACGCCCGGTATATACGAAGTCCGGGATAGCGAACCGCTCGCACACCCCGCGACGAAATCGGCGACACGCTGGGCCGGAGCGATCTGATGCTCGCCGCCCTGCTGCCGGGCCAGCCGCTCGAACTGCTGCTGGAATTTCAGCCCGGCCAGCTCGCCCCACTCTGCCCGCAGATGCTCGAAATCCGCAAGCCGCACCTCGGTCACCAGACCGGAATTGGCGAAAACGGAGTTCCGGCCGCTGGGCGACATACCGTTCACCACCGATTCGGCCGCATCGGTCATCGCCGGAACGATGAATCCCCCGGGGCACATACAGAACGAATAGACGCCACGCCCACCCTCCTGGCTGACCAACGAATAGGAGGCCGCAGGCAGATACTCTCCCCGCGACTCGCAGTGGTACTGTATCGAGTCGATAAGCGCCTGCGGATGTTCGATCCGCACGCCCATTGCGAAAGGTTTGGCTTCCAGGCGCACGCTCCGCCGGTGCAGCAACTCGTAAATATCCCGGGCCGAATGTCCCGTAGCAAGAACCACAGCCGCTCCTTCATAAAGGGTATCTCCGACCCACACCCCTTTTACGCGATCGTCGTGCAATTCGACATCGGTAACCCGCGCATCGAAAACGAACGATCCGCCGGCTTCGAGAATCGTCCGCCGGATATTGGAGATCACCCTCGGCAGTTTATCCGTTCCGATATGGGGATGGGATTCGTAAAGAATTTCGGACGTAGCGCCGTGAAAAACCAGCGTTTGCAGCGCTTTGTTGTAGTCTCCCCGCTTCTTGCTGCGGGTGAAAAGTTTGCCGTCGGAGAATGTTCCGGCTCCGCCCTCGCCGAAGGCATAGTTCGAATCGGGATCGACCGCACCGTTGCGGTTGATCTGCGCGATGTCCCGCTTGCGGGCCGACACATCGCGTCCCCGCTCCAGAATCACCGGGCGATATCCCCGTTCGATCAGCCGCAGAGCCGTAAACAACCCCGCAGGGCCCGAACCGACGATCACGACCTCCGTACGCCCCGCAACCGACGGATAGTCGAAATGCACGGGTGCGGGCTGCGGTTCGCAATCGGCATAAACTTCGAGCGTAAGATTCACTTTGGGCTGCCGCTGCCGGGCGTCGATCGAACGTCCGACGACCCGCACCAAAGCCACATCCTGCTCCGCGACACCCGCACGGCGAGCTGCCTGTTCAGTATAGTATTTTACGTCGGCAGCTTGCTTCGGAGTAAGAACCAGTGTCAGTTTATACGGCATAATCGATTGAAATAGTTTGCAAAAGTAACCAAAAATCGGCAAAATCGCCGGGCATCCATTCGAGAAAAAGGTTTTTTAGTTATCTTTGCAGCAGATAAGATACGGCTCGGGCATGCTCGAATTTATTCGGCTTGTCGCTTGCTTTCCTTATCCTTACAAAGGACAGGAACCGATCCGGCAATCTTTACGGACAATCCCGCACGATTGCGCTCGTTTTCCGGTAACTTTGCAAAGGACAGGACGCGTTTCACGCACCGCCTAAATCCGGTTTTACTCCCGGCTTTTGCAATTCCTGTTCGGATATTTGCGGATATGGTGTAATTGGTAGCCACGTCAGACTTAGGATCTGATGCCTCAGGGCGTGGGGGTTCGAGTCCCTTTATCCGCACAAAGGAGCCTTTTCGAAGGGCTCCTTTTTCGTTGCCCGTTCGGTGCAAACAAGTGCAAATTGATTGTATATCATCGTTTTGCAAAGGTGTCGGCAAATTCTCTGAACCGGAAGCCGAAAGCATTTCGCAGCAAACTCGCGGGAGCACGAAAGGGAGCGGAGGCGAAAAACGGGCTGCGCGACGGAATTTGCTCCCGAGTACGTTTGCAATGCACTGTTTCGCTGCGTTTTACGTCGTAATAATTCTCTCTTGCGGACGTTTTGTTAACCAAAAAATTTCAACGTCATGAGACAAGAGACATTTGCCATTCTTTTCTTGATGCGGAAAGGACGACCGAAGAAAAACGGATTGGCGCCCATCTTCGCACGCATTACGACCGGAGGGCTCCGGCAAGAGGTCTACACTCAGTGCGACAGCAATCCCGAAACGTGGAACCAGCACAAGGAGCGCGCGATGGGAACGAACAAGCTGGCCATTCAGGTCAACGAGCGACTGAACGATTTCCGCGTCAAAATCATCGACATCCGCACCAAGCTGCTGGCCGAGGGCTATGCGGCCAATGCGGCGCAGATCAAGCAGCGCTACCTCAACCCGACCTGCAACACGATGATGCTCATCGCAGGCCTCGCCGACTACGCGAAGCGGCGGCAGGGCGAGGTGGGCGTGCGCATCACGCAGCGCACGGCCGACAAGTACGAACGGCTGCTGCGCTACCTGAAACAGTACCTCGCCCAGCGCGGCAAGGCCGAGGACATTCCCGTCGAGCGGATGAACTACGAGTTTCTGGACGGCTTCAACCTCTTCCTGCAAACCGCCCACCGCTGCCGCCACAACGGGGCGGTCGCCGTCATGGACTGTCTGCGCAACTTCGTCCTCTACTGCCTGCGCAACGAGTGGATCACGAAAAATCCGTTCCGCTACTATAAACTCAAAGAGGACGAGGTGCAGGCCAAAGAGCACCTTACGGCGCATGAACTGGAACTGCTGACCCGCAAGGAGCTCGACCACCGGCTGGCCCGCATCCGCGACGTCTTCGTCTTCTGCTGCCTGACGGGGCTGGCCTTCGCCGACGCCGACCACCTGCGGCGCGAGCACCTCTCGCAGGACGACGAGGGGCGGTGGTGGATCCACAAGCCGCGCGAAAAGACCTCCGTCATGAGCCGCATCCCGCTGCTTCCGGCCTCGCTCGAAATCCTGCGCCGCTACGAGCGGGACGAGGCGTGCCTCGCTCGCGGGCGCGTGCTTCCCACGCCGAGCAACCAGAAGATGAATGCCTACATGAAGGAGATCGCGGCCGTGTGCGGCATCGACAAGGTGCTGACCACCCACTGCGCTAGGCATCACCATTTATCCTACACACTGAAAATAAGCAGTTTATAAGAATATATTTTTTAACAGGTAACGATTTAGAAACGAGCGAAGTTCTATATTTTTCTTGTTTTGCATTAAAACAAAAGAACGCTCTATTAAATGCAAAAATACAGAGTATTTCTATAATTGCCAAAACAATTGTTAGGGAAAAAGGAATAGCAAACAAGCTTTTCAAACGAAGAACAATACTGTGCATATTAGTTTTTAAATCATCCCTTGCCTTTGGAGAAAAGCTAGATGGACTGCAAAATATGGATAATGTCCAGTGTCTACTTTCTCTATCATTGCAGAATTTTGGTAAAATCGTTTATTGCTTTGACTTCTTATTTTCGATTATCGCTCCAAATCTATTGCAATACCAACAAATTTAAGTGAGTCTAGTAATTAAGTCATTTATCAATACATGGAAAGAAATGTATCCATCTTGGATTTTTTGTTTACTGTGCATTGTGATTGCACAGAATTGCGCTATCTTTACAAAAGATTATAAACCAATTGATTTTTAGAACATGGTTAATATATGCAATAGTGAACAGCATGTTGTTTTGATGAGGATTTTGGATGCTCGTAACAGACCGTCCATAACCCCAGATATGCCCCTTTGGAAACTTAAATTAACCGAGGAAGAATATACAAACTTAAAGGAGACTCTTGTCCAAAATGCGTATCGATTAGAAGATTTTGGAATAGAGGCGGCCTTGTGTTACGCTGAATGGTGGAGAAGAGACTATAATGGAGGAATTCCTTCCAGAGAAGATGTTGCAGTCGGATTAGGACTGCCTCATTATTGTTGGGAGCAACTATATAAAGCTGCACGTCATGGGCTTAAAAGTCATGGATTTGCATTTATTCACTCTCTCAAGGGGAATGAATATTTTAGAACTTTACTAAATCAAGGAGGTCTTCCTGTAAATTACATAAAGAACGGAACTAATCTTAGCGGGTTTTCACGTTTTCTCATTGGATTGGTTGAAGAATTGTCTTCAATAAATATTGATTGGGATGATAATAATATAGATTTAATCAAGAATTTTAATTGTATAGCTTATCTTGGGAAAGCGTTCAAAAATGACAATATTTACGATGTTTCATTACAGATTGCTCATGCAATCATATCCGAAGAAGACCGCTGGCTACCATATGATGATACGGATTCCTCTTTGTCGGAACTGACTAAATCCTTAAAAAGAGAATACCGGCGAGTTAAGAGTGAACATAGAACCAAACCACTTTCTCTAAGTTGGAAACTTCGTTTGACCTCAAGTAAAACTGCAAATCTTTTTGTCAATTTAAATATAGTAAAAGAGATTTCATCAAAATCTATTGAAGGTCTAAACTATCAATCGTGCTACACCTTCGATGTGTTTGTCTCTGGTATACTTGTTGGAAAATATGTAAGAAAATCCCTAGTTAAAGATGACAAAGGAGAGGTTATCGGTGCGATATATTCTCGTATAACTGTTGGCGTAGCAAATGATATAAAGTGGAGTGGAGAACCTGTAGTTGAAGTTAAGATCAGGTGTGACAACGATGACAGATTGTTTCCAACTTTATGTGGTAGTTATCCTCCGAATTTTGAATGCCCTCAGGTTTTCCAAATGCTTGATGATAATGTATATTCTTTGAAATCGACAGCGAATGCTGAAAATAATATAGCTGTTTTCTCTACTAATTGGAAGTGTGATGGTAGTCACAATCTATTACTAAATGGAGAACTTTATTCGGCGATTAAGTTTACTGATAAAGTAGATTTACACAATTGCATGTCGAATGAGGATATAACCATAACCAATGAGTTCACGCCTTATAGCGCTGAATTCAGAGGTACATATATACAATGGGTAGAGCAATCCAATTTTAAGTTATTGACTCGCATTCCAGTAATAAGCGTTTTTGACCAAACTGGCACTAGAGTCGGGAATATCAAGCCTAAATATCGTGTTCATAATAGTAAGGCTGAGTGGCGGAATTTGTCCAATTCATGCCTTTTGCCATTTGGGCTTGTTGATATCAAGGTTGAATTTCCTGACAATAAATACGTGATGGAAACATTTTATTTCATAGACGATATGACATTTGTCTCTCGCAACGAAACAATGTTTTCCACAGAGCTACACCTATATTCTCGCCATGTTATCTCTGCAAAAGTTGATGAATGCGAAAACTTATCTGTTGAAATGACGGATAAAAATACCTGGAGGATTTCCAGAGATGCCTGTGCTTCTAAATATTCTCCTACGTGTAATTTGAAAATAATTGCCGAGAATAATCCTCCTTTGAAAGTATCTGTTGTAGCACCGTTTGAGGGTATAGTAATATCTGATTTGGAAGGGAAAATTGTGCCATCGGGAAAAATCATATCTTATGATAACCTGAGATATTTTAATATAATCAGTCATGGACAGTCTGGTATGATAGATGTAACTTACAAATCTGATAAAATAAAGGATGACAATACAATCAAGCATCTTAAGAGTCCAGTAATTGAAGGTATAGTTCCATTATCCGATTATCGTGATTTGTTTGCAAGAATGTTTCAATTATATGGTGCAAATACTTTTGACCGTAGTAGTTCCATAGAACTAAAAATATGTGACAAACGCATCTATATAAGAAAATTTGTTCTTGATAGTGAGTTGAGTTCAGATAAAATTCGAATCACAGATTATACCAGCGAAGACACTTCCGATTTCATATATGACGGTGATGTATATGCATTGCCGGTTTCAGAAAATATAAAACCAGCTGAATTAGTGCAGATAAAGCTTGAGCCGTATAATCGACAAATGAACTTGTTTACAATTCCTGATGAGCTTTTGAATTCGGAAGCAATTCTTTTCTCTGGTCCCGAAAGTTCGCGCAGGCTTGTTCCTAAGTATTACAATTTTGAACAAGAAGATTACAGTTCGGAAGTACGTGGAGAGATGTCTGCTGCTAACACAATACTTTGGAGTGAAAGGCTTTGCAAGGATGATGTTTTTGCCGGCGAGTATTGGGCAAAGACAGTAAAAGCATTCCGTATTATTTCAGAATTTAATCTTCCATTTACCACATATAATGCTTTCAAAGCTATTGGTTGTGAACCTAAATTATTGGTTAACTTAATATTAGCTTGTTGGATTAATGGCGCTTCCGATGTTCTCATTCAAGAAATTGACCGTTTTGAAGATGAATTAAACATTGCAGTACATTGGATTCCGCACACTGTGTGGGGAGAATGTATTGAGAGTTTCATACGTTCGCTTCCTCCAACACTCATTAATATAATGAATACAAAATTAGGTGAGATTACAGAACTGATAAATGCACTTTTCAACGCTACACTATCTGCAGAAGTTGCGTCTGAACTTACCCAATATGTTGCGGGAGGGAATATCGGAAATGCCAGGATTTTCTCAAGAGCGGACATAAATCAATTTAAATCAAAAATACATGGGTGTACAGATAACAATATAGACCTACCTCTAACCCGATTTGTACTTCAAAATAAATATTATGTAGATCAAGAGATGCACAAGTCCTATCGTGTAATGATTGAGTCCGCAATGTGTGCTGCGGAAAACTTCGCACAAGTAAAAAATCGCACAAATCTTTTTTTATTGGAAAGTCGAGACTATGCTCGTATCATTAATTTTTACCGAAAATACTTTAAAGAAACCTACAGTGAGATATTCATTGGGACAGTAAAACAAATTGTAAACAAATGAATATGAATTATTTTTCATTCTACAATAAGGCCAAGGAATTATTAATAGATTCTCTTGCCTCTCTTTGGTTCAAGGGTCAAGCCCAAGAACAAGAATATATCAAGAGGATTTTGACTAAGGATGAGCCTCTTTTTGCAGAACCTGTATTCCAATCAATATTCCCTTGGGAGGAGAGTGCCGACAGTTTTGAGGAACATTCTTCTAAACTCAGATTGTTAACTCCTTCATTTGTTAATGCACTGAGTAGCGAAGAAGTTGACAAGGATTTGAGATTTCCATTAGACAGGCATCCTTATAAGCATCAAACAGAAAGCTGGAGAACTATGCTTTCTTCTCGACCACAAACCATTGTCGTGACTACCGGAACAGGATCAGGTAAAACAGAGTGTTTTATGATACCAGTGTTGCAAGATTTGGCTAAAACCAATGAAAAAAATTGTGTTCAGGCCATATTCCTTTATCCTTTGAATGCACTGATGAAAAGCCAACAGAAACGTATTCATGCTTGGTGCAAAGCTCTTCCCGAAAAGGTTACCTATGCGATATATAATGGAGAGACCGACAAAGAAAATCGGTCTGACAGATATACTGCATCTCATTATCCACAGCTCGTAACAAGGCCTCAAATAAGGAAAACTCCGCCTCAGATTCTCTTTACTAATCCAACTATGCTCAACTATATGTTGGTACGAGCAGAAGACCGTGAAATCTTGGAAAAATCCAAAGGGAAGCTCAAATGGATTCTTTTAGATGAAGCACATACTTATACTGGCTCTTCAGCCGCTGAATTATCATTGCAAATCCGTCGTGTACTAGATGCTTTTGGCGTAACTATTGATCAAGTGAATTTTGCTGTAACATCAGCGACTATCAGGGATGAAAGTGACCCCAAAACGACGATCAAGCTAAAAACTTTTGTGTCTCAACTCACTGGAAAACCATTTGAAGATATAAAAATAATTAGTGGCAAGCGCATTATTCCAGAACTAAACAAGGGAATTGCAGAAGATCAATTGTCCAAAATAAACAAAAAGTTTAGTATCGAATTGAGTTATTCTGATATTGAGAAGTTGAGAAAAAAGCTTAACTCTTCGCCGGTATTGAAAGCAAAGGAAATCGGTCGTATGCTTGATAAAGGAATTGGGAAAAATGTGGATACCTCATTGGAAATAATAGATGCTCTCGGGGAAAAAGTGAAAGGTATAAACAACGGAGGCGGCCTTGGAGCTTTATTGCCAACACGTGCTCATTTATTTGTTAGATCGATAAGTGGAGTGTATGTTTGCACCAATCCCGATTGTCAGCGTCATAAGGAATATAGATTGTCGATAGGAAGTCTGACAACATATCAAAATATGAATTGTCCAGTTTGTAAATCAAAGATGCTGGAACTTGCTACATGTTCGTCTTGCGGCTCTCCCATTATAGTGGGTGAAACAAGCACAACTAAGGGATTTAGGATGCACACCAATGTAATTGATCTTGACAAGAGTCTTTTCTATGAGCAAAAGGAAGATCTCATTGATTTGGAAGATATGGGAAATATAGAAGATGTTGAGCAAAATGAGGCGGATGGCTTTTCTCGCTTCTTTTTCGCCATTCCGAAGAAAGCATGTCTAAGGAAAAATGCGAATAGAACATATCACATCTTCAATCATCGGAATGGTAAAATAGAACTAGTCCCTGAAGACAATAGAAGCAACAAGTGTTTTACTTCTTTAAAAAGTGAAGAAAGTATTCCTGTAATATATCAATCTCTTCGACACTCAGGAGATAATCACGTTCTTTGTCCTCATTGTGGCAATAATCTCAGCGAGTTTAAAAACCTTGATTATCTCAGAATAAGTGCTACTCAAATTGGACGTACTTTAGCAACATTGCTTCTTGATAATGCTGAACCCATTGACAGTAATGACGCAGACGTTGTATATGAAGGCCGAAAGTATATAACATTTACCGATAGCCGTCAAGGGTCTGCACGTTCTGCGATGGGACTTAATCAGGATGTAGAACGTTCATGGATTCGAGCTTCCATTTTTCATAAACTTGCCGACATGCGTTTGAATGATGTGAAACCTGGTGGTCTGACTCCTGATGAGGAAGCAGAATACAATGCATATCTGAGTATTCGGGAACATCTTCCGACCTTACTTTTTGAAAAATTTAAACGACTTGAAGAAAAAAAGAATGGCACACCAGTAATCCCCAATCCAGAGGAGGTGTCATGGGGGCAAATAAGCCAGTCTCTTGAAAATGACTCAAATTTCAAGAAGTTGTATGAACATGTTGATAAAGCACGTGGCAGAAAAAATTTCAAGAATGCAACGGACTATCTGAAAGCACTTCTTGTCGACCAATTCGGATGGATTCCTAAACGGGCGAACTCATTGGAAACGATGGGATTCGTACGTCTTGTCTATCCAGCACTTAAAAATGCGAAATGCCCAGCACTCATTCAGAAAAGATGTACAGACACCGACTGGCAGAATTTTCTCAAGATTTGTATGGATTATGTCATTCGTGGAGGTCGTCATTATATGCTTTCTGGAGCTTATAAAGATTACCTTACACAAAATAAGTACTGTTCTCCTATATATCCTTCAAATTCAGAACTGAGGAAGAATGGGAGCCCTGTATCGAAATGGTTTAAAGTCAATGTAAGTTCAAAAGGGATTAATGAGAATCAGAATAGACTCGTTCTTCTTCTATGTGCAGTTCTAGGTTATGATGATATTTCTCAAATCAATCAGATAAAGATTGCTGACATCAACTCAATGCTTGATGCCGCATGGGATTTTCTGAGACAAAATGTTCTTGAAGCAACAGATGTAGAAAATCAAGGATATATGCTCGATCTCATGGGGGATAAAGTTAAGCTGCAACTTATCGAAAAAGGTTATCTCTGTCCTGTTGACAATGTTATTATAGATGCACCGTTCTGTGGCTATAGCCCAAGAATGAACGGTTACATCGGTCGTGAAAATTTCGATAGATTCAAAATCAAGACGGAGTTTGTAAATCCGCTTTTCCCATTCAAGTCTGCGGATCAGACAGAAAAGAATGTCATGGAATGGATTGAGAAGAACTTCTTTGAACAAAAGGCTGCTGGTGTGTTCGGGGTTATGAACTCCAGAGTATTTGCTTCAAAACCGATTTTTATATCAGCTGAACATTCTGCTCAGCAATCGTCAGAAGATCTTGACCGATACGAAAGAGAGTTTAATGAGGGGAAAATCAATATTCTTTCTTGCTCAACAACAATGGAGATGGGGGTTGATATTGGTGGTATTACAGAAGTCGTCATGAATAATGTGCCGCCAAAATCATCAAACTACCTTCAGCGTACGGGACGTGCAGGACGAAGAAATGAAACTAAAGCCTTGGCTTTAACTGTTTGTGCTCCCAATCCTATTGGAACTCATACATGGAACAATCCAGATTATCCGATTACACATGTAACAGAAACTCCGTTGTTAAAATTGGAAAGCCGTCAGTTGATTCAACGTCATGTTAATGCGATGGTATTCGCATCCTTTGTAGCAGATCAAGGGGGAATCAGGGTTACGGCAACTCTTAGGGACTTTTTTGTCACGGCAGAAGGGATGTCTTTCTTTGATAAGTTTCTAAATTATATTGATAGTGTAATCAGCGGAAAGGTTGAACGTCTTCAAGAACCATATTCAAAATTAATCAAGGGAACAAGTCTTGCTCAGATAACATTGGCGGATGCCGCACAAGTAGTCAAGAAAGACATAGTTGCTGTTTACAATGTCTTTGATGCTCATAAAGGAGCTCTTGCAAAGGCGATTGAATCTCTGAAGAATGAATCAGGAACGACCAATGCTATCAAAGCTATAGAGAAACAAGAGGAAAATCTTTTAAAGACCTCGATGTTGTCATATCTTGCTGAAAATTCTTTTCTGCCAAGTGCAGGTTTACCCTTAGGACTAGTTGAGTGTCTGCTAGGTGGTAAGGAAAAGGTTGACGGTAACTCACCGACATTGCATATAAGTCAGGCCATCTCCTCTTATGCTCCCGGTAATCCAGTAGTGAAAAACGAATGGGTCTATGAGCCCAATGGTATTCGTCTGAAGACAAAATACGATGACAGCACTTCAAGGTATATCATACAAAATTGCACTCATTGTGGTTATACAACTATTATCTATGGAAGTGCTAAGACGGATTGTCCCAAGTGCGGTCGGCATGGAACTATGCATGGCATAAAGGACATCTCACTATCGACAGATCAGCGTTTTACAGAGGTCGTTGAACCTGCTGCATTCTCCGTAGCATGGGATTCGACCCCGACACGAAAAATGGACTCTCTCGGCAGTATGAATTTCATTCAGCCTATTTTGCTTGAAATGGATGCCTGGCTTCTGAAGACAAATTCTGCAAAAATGTCTATCCGCTGTTCAACGCCAAGGTCTGAGATTCTCTTTTATAATAAAGGAACGAGTGGGTATGGATATGCTTTCTGTCCTTATTGCGGTAGAATGAAATCAGAAAAATCACCAGACTCCACAGAGCGGATGCTGTCGCACCATAAACATCTTCTAGCTTCGACCTCTTGTCCCGGTGGCGAAAATGACGGTGCTGCAGTAAGACGTCATGTGTTGTTGGTCGGAAGATACCAGACTGACTTTGTTGAGATCAAGTTTTATGACAAGGACAACAATCTGGTAGAAGACACAGAGACACTCTATTCTCTCGGCGTGATTCTTAGCCGTAAACTCACGGAGCTGCTCGGAGTCAACGATGGAGAGATTGAATTCGGCTATGATGGCATAAATCATTCTATTTTCATATATGATACTGCTCTCGGTGGTGCAGGTTATTCATTACTCTTCCGAGAATATAAAGATGAAGTCCTAAAAATGGCTTTGGAGACTCTTGAAAGATGCGACTGTGAACGGTCTTGCACGAAGTGCCTTATAGATCGCAGATCGCAATGGTACCTTAATTCCGCAGTATTTTTTCTTGTGAGAAAATTTTATATGTTGAGGTGTC
>ENA-OPCP01000064-OPCP01000064.1-human-gut-metagenome-genome-assembly--contig:-NODE-64-length-98138-cov-59.529939_pt1 | contig 98138 bp, 89 predicted proteins | sample MGYA00241563_ERZ501477 | MGnify/ENA primary metagenome ERZ501477 (study PRJEB25962, sample SAMEA2042572) | human gut metagenome | biome: human gut; feature: human-associated habitat; material: faeces... | reverse complement strand
TAGATACAGAAACGTTATTTGAAGGTGTACTAACACTACTTAAAGTATAAGTATATTTATTACTACTTCCATTTTTATCTTCAAACCAAAATTACAATTTGCCAGCATTCATTATAGCAGTATTGGTAGGAATATATACATAAACACCAATAAGAGTTTTTTTAATATCATTATAACTTGCTTCTCCTTTATATATTGAATCTACATTTTGGCTATCTAAATAAATAGGTAAAGCAACATTTTGACTAGTAAAAATAATCATTTTTAATAACAAGTCTACCACGTAAAGTATTTGGGGCTTGTATATTTCGAATAGTAGTATTATTAGAACCTAACCATCTCCAATTAAAATACCAAGTACGAGCACTACTACTTAAATTAGCGGGAACAACAGAACTAAACATAATTATATTATTACTACCTGTATCTTTAACAGTAGTTGTACAGTTAGATTGACTTACAATAGCTACATCTTTTGCACTAGCATAAGTAGTATCTGTTCCACCACTACCACTAACACCATTCCAAGTCCATGGTTGTGTTTTACGAAGTCTACAATAAGTAATAACTGTATCACCTCCAGAAATAACAGGTTCACCTCCAATATCATGTGTTACAGGATAACTAGTATAATCTGTATAATTAGATGAATTTCTATCATAAATATCAGTATGATATGTCATTTTGCCTGTAACTTTACTACCAGCAGATTGACTAATAGTAATATCTTTAGTAGTACTATCTATTGTTGCTCTAAATACAGAACTACGAGAACTAGTAGAAGTATTATTACCATAACTAACAGTAGAACCACTTAAAGAAGCAGCACCATTAACTTTACTTAATGTAGGAGTACCACTATCTTGTTCTGTATAAGTAGTTCCAGTACCATTCCATTGCCAAGTTCTACTTCTAGTAGCAGATGTAGATAATGTAGAATTACCGCCAGCAGCAGCTATAGTTATAGGATTAGCAGTTAAAGTAATATTCCATGCTCCCCAACTACTATAAGTTTTACTACCAGCAGATTGAGTAATATCACAATAATTAGAAGAACCACCATAAGAAGCAGTAACTCTAGTAGTCCTAGAACTAGTAGAAGTATTATTACCATAACTTAATGTAGTTCCACTTAAAGAACCACTACCACTAGCACTTAATGTAGGAGTACCACTTTCACTTTCTGTTCCACCTGAACCGCTAACTCCATTCCATGTCCAACTTCTACTTCTAGAAGCACCGCTATAAATAGTAACAGAGCCACCAGATGCAGAAACTGTAAAACTACTAGCATTACAATATACGCTCCATATTGACCAACTTCCATATACTTTACTACCAGCAGATTGAGTAAAAGTAGTATCAACATATTCAGTATCCATAGTAGCACGAACAACTGTAGATTTACTACTAGTTGTTGTATTATTACCATAACTAACAGTAGCTGTTGTACCACTTACACTAAAACTACCATCTCCGCTTTGTTTAGTCAAAGTTGGAGTACCAGTACCTTGTTCAGTATAACTTGTTCCTATTCCATTCCAAGTATATGATCTAGTACGTATAGCAGTAGGAGCACTAACAGTACCGCTACCACCAGATGCAGCAATAGTAGTTCCACTTGAACTTTTATTAATAGTCCATTTAGACCAACTACCATAAACTTTACTTCCAGCATTCTGACTAATTGTAATAGATTTAGTAACACCTGAATAAGTAGCAGTAATATTTATACTTCTACTATTTGTTGATTCATTATTACTAGCAGTAATAGTAGTACCGCTTAAAGTAAAACCTGTAGCTGTTCCACTAAGTGTTGGTGTACCTGTTTCAGTATCAGTATGTGTAGTACCAACTCCATTCCAAGTCCAAGTTCTAGAACGACTAGCACTAGTAGTTATTGTTGATGTTCCTCCACTTGCGCCTATCGTTTGCGTATTTGCTGAGATAGAAACAGTCCAAGCAGACCACGCTGAATACACTTTTGCGCCTGCCTGTTGCGTTATCGTAACCGTTTTGGACAATCCTACATAACTAGCTGTAAGTGTCGCTGAACGGGCTGAAACGCTCTCGTTTGATGTAAATATTATTGAATTTCCACTAAGACTAGCACTACCACTAATACTAAGAGTAGGAGTAGCAGTTTCACTATAAACAGTACCAGTGTTATTCCATTTATAAGTTCTACGAGCAATATTAGCTGTAACTGTTCTAGTACCGCCTTTAGCTTCAACACTAGTTCCATCAGTTTGTAAATCTAATACCCAATTAGTATAAACTTTAGCACCAGCAGCTTGATTTAAAGCAGCACTAACTTCTTTAGTTTGACTATTTTCTAAAGTAAATATAACAGTTAAAGTTCCACTTTTAGTATTAGTAGATTCATTATTAGGTATAGTTAGTACATTATTACTTATACTACCTAAAGTAGTAGAACTAGTAAAGCTAGCAGTAAGATTAACAACAGTTTCAATCCAAGTTCCAGTATAAGTAGAGCCTTTGGTTATACTCCCCGTGGAGGATGCATAGTCAGTTCTCTTATATCCAGTCTTAACAGAACTAGTAGGAAGTTTTAAATCATAACTTCCACCAGTATTAGCTATACTACTATCAACTACTGTTAATGTACTAGTATCATATATACTAGCTTTACTACCTTTAAACGTAACAGTATAACTATCTTTAGCTTCTATATCATCAATTAATACAACTAACTTACCATTAGTTATAACTCCTTTTTCTATTCCATCAAATAAAACTTTAACTCCATCAGTAGGAAAAGTAACAGTATAAGAAATAAATCTTTGTTCCCATTCTAATTCTACATTATGAGTTATAGGTAAATAACCACTTTTACCTGTAATAGTTTGGGATTTATAATGTTCAGCTTCAATAATAGCAGTATAATTAGTTTTAACAGGAATAGTAAATACAAATTTAGTATTATTTTCACTTATAACAGGAGTATAACCATTAATAGTAACAGTTCCGGAAACATTTAATTTAAACGTAATAGTAGTTTCAGTATTCTCTGGATAAACAAGTTTAGAACCTTGATATATTTCAAATACATCTATACTACCAAGTTTAATATCATGTATTCCAATATCTCCTTGATATATAGCCATAACTTAAGCGTCTGATTTAACTATATAAGTAGTATTGTTATCTTTTTGTGCAATAGCTGCATATTGAGTAGCAGTACCAACCCATATTTTAGGATTAACTATTGGTTCAATAGTAAGAGCAGACAATCTATAAAGAGTTTGGTCAATTACTTGAATAGTATTATAAGTATAAGCTCCTGTGTTATCAATAGTAACATGTCCTATATATGTATCTGCATCCCATACTATTACAATTACACTACCACTAACTCTAACACTATATTTTCCATTATCATCATAAAATATAGAATTAGGTTTATTAATGGCAGAAGTAAATCCATTAAAATTAGTAAATATAGAATTTATAGCAGTTAATACTTCTCCTTCAGTAGCACTATTAAGTATTTTAGTAATTATAGCTCCAATATTATAATTATTAACAAGAGAAAGACTACCTATAGCTACAAAAGTATTAATACTTTTTGTCTCTTCACCACCAACTCTAGCTATACCTTTATCCCAACTTAAATCGATTTTATTAATTCCACCAGCAGAAAAATAAGTAATTGTAGCACTAATATCGTTACTACCTACAACAATTCTATCAAAATTAACTCTACTATTATTATTATCAATAGCAATAATACTTCCACCTTTTAACAGTATTTCTTTTACTTCATCAAAAGTTTTATCACAAGTAAATTCCTTTTGTCCATTAGTATATACTCCAGTAGGAACAGTAACAACTACACCATAAACAGGAATAAATCCTTCAGGTGTACTTTTATTTTCATATAATTGTTGATTAATATCTTGCATAACTTTATAAACTTTAAATGGTGGCACTTATTCAGTACCACCATGATTAATATTAAGTTGTTTTCTTTTTAATAACAAGTTCATAACCAGCAGGAATTAAAGCTTTAATAGCATCAGCAATAGCTTTATCAACTTCGGCTTTAGTATAAGTATTTTCTACTGTTGGAACATCATTAAACTTATTATTAATTTCTTCTTTAGTATAAACATTATTACTAAGTTCAGTAATTCGATTAGGTAAAGTTTCATCAAGTTTAACTTTATCAGCAGCAGACATAACTCCAGATTCAGTTTTACTAACAATAGGAAATGTTATACCATCATTAAAAGGTTTACTTTCATAAACATTTGTTGTATTATTAAATTCATAATGATGTGAACCAATTATGATATTTCCACCAGATGACCTATATAATTTAATTTCTGTACTAGGAATATATTTAGGTAAACTATTAACGATATCAGTAGTTTTCTTACCTTTACCGCCATCGTAAGCAGTACCTGTAACTTCACCTAAAGCTAAAGTTTCAGATATAACTGAATATTTAGTTCCAGACCAACGATAGGTCTTACCACTATAATCAGTACTTTCACTTATATCAACATAAATTTTACCTTTTTCAGGAGTATAATATACAGGAGCATCTTCTATATATTTTTCAACAAAATGAGTTTCATCAACATAATATCCTTCAAGAACATCATCAACATAACTAGGTAATTGACTTGCTGGAACTTTACCATCTCCATCAAGACTAGCAATACCATTTGCTACTCCTCGTTTAGCTTCAATAGCTTCATTACAAAACTGTGTTATCTTTTCCTTAATGATAGGATAATCATCTATATTTGTTAGAATCTTTTCAACTGTAGATTCAACTTTATTTTCAATTACAAGTTTAAGATTAGTATGGTCATCAATATTATCAAATATATCTTCTATATTACCTTTAATAACATTAAGTAATTCAGTAAAACTATTAATATTTTCAAATATATAAGTAACTCTAGATTCTACTTTAGTTTCAATAAGATTCTTAAGAATAGGAAATCTATCAATATTATTAAATATATATTCAGTTCTACTGTTTACAGCATTATTAATACATGTAACAAGAGAAGGATAATTATTAATATTAGCAAATATATTCTGAACACAATTACAAACTAAATCAGAAAGGATACCAATAAGTTCAGGATAATTATTAATATTATTAAATATATAATCTACTCGTTCATTAACATTATTCTGAATAGTTTCTTGTAATTCTGGATATTGACCTATATTCTTAAATATATCAACTACTTTATCAACAGTATTATTAATAATAAGATTCTTAATATTAGGATAACTATCAATATTATCAAATATATTATTAATAGTAGTTTCTACATGAGAATTAATAGCATTAGTAATAAATTGACTAAGAGCAGGATAAGAAGAAATATTATTAAAGATGGTTTCAGTCCATTGTTTAACATATTCATTAAATATATTCTTAAGTTCAGGATAATCATTAATATTATTGAATATGTCTTTAACAATAATAGGTAAACTTTCAACTGTACTATTCTTAATAATATTAACTAGTTCAGGATAATTATTAAGATTGTTAAATACATTTATAACAAACTCGTTAATAAAACTAGTAATAACATCAAGAAAATCTTTATAATCACCTATATTAGTAAATATTTCTTCAAGAGCTTCAGACAAATCTTTAATAACAGTATCAAAAGACCATCCCTCCCAATTATCTGGATTAGTCCAAGCAGCATCGCTAATATCATCACTATTATATCGTTGTGTCCAATTAATATTAGTTGCATCACGATAAGTAATAATATATCCTTTACGACGATAAATTTTATCAAGTTTATTAACAGTATCAGCAAAAGTACCTTCCCAAGTTAAATAAACACTGTTACAAGCAGCAAGTATTCTATCAAGCCTAGTACCAGTTAAACCATCAAATATAGCTTGTATAACAGTTAAAGGATATATTTCATACCTAGTATCATTTTCTTCACAATACTTATTTAGTATATGAATTGGCATATTGCCTTCTTTATCACACTGAACTTTACTAGGGTCAAAAGATTGACAATTAGTACCAACAAAAACATTTTCTTCTTCAGCCATAATTACCACGGATTAGAAACACGTTTAATATAATGTAAAGCAATAGTAGGCATAAGTTTATTAATAGCAAGATAATCACCTGTCCATCTATTACCACTTATTTGACTCCAAGTCATTTCACCATTATTACTAATATTAGGCCCAGTCATATACCAATTAGTAGAACGATTAATGCCAAGATTATCAAGTCTATTTCTATCAGTACCATAAGGCCAACCATTTTTAACATCACCATCTAAATCACCTGATATAAATCTCCAGTTACTAGGTGTTATAATATGATTGCTATTATCACCAGATTTAGTTTTACCAACAGCAACAGCATGTTGATGTAGAGGCAAATCAGTACCACCAATATAAAATCCATATGCACTTACATTACGACCCGGAGCAGCAGGGTCATATGTATCTTTAATATTTTCAAGAACTGTTTTCCAATCAAGATTTCCTTGCTTAGGATTATTATAAATATTAATACCGTTAGGTATATAACCCATAACAAAACGCCCTTGTGCAGCAGTATAAACTTCCCAACCATTAGGAGGAGTTGAAGTATCCCAAAGCATAATAGAACCAATAGGCATAACAGCAGCAATCCAAGTTTGTACTTGAGTAGCAGTTACTCCACCTGTTGTTCCTCCTCCACTACCGCCTGAGCCAAATCCATCATTTACTAATTTATTTTTAATATCTGTATAAAGAGTATTAAAATCAACATCAAGTCTGCTAGGTTTAGTTTCACTATCAGCAAACTTACTCATAGTAAGATATTTACCTGTTCTAGCTTCACCGAGTTGAGTAGTAGACATAACATTATGAGTGCCATCTCCACCACTTCCTCCACCGCCTTCAATACCAGCAATAATATCATTAATTTCAGACTTAGTATAATAATTATTAAGCATAGAATTAACAATATCTCTTACTTCTTGTTCGGTTAATCCACCGCCGCCAGAACCACCACCTGTAGCATTAATAATAATAGTACCATCAGAGTTTTCAACAAAAGTAATATTAGTACCAGCTTTAATCATGTTCTTAAACATAGAAACATAATTATCTTCAAAATATTGTTTATACTCATTACTTATGTTACCACCACTTTGGTCTATCTTATTAAGAATCTCTTCAATCTTATTATTAATATATTGTTCTAGATTATTAATACTACCTTCTACACTACTATTTAAATCTCCAATCTTATTATAAATATCAGTAAATTTAGCGTTATATTCAGTAATAAGATTATCTATTCTAGTATTAATATTAGAAACTTCTTGTTGGAGATTACTTATCTGTTGGTCATGAAGTTCAAGATGTTCATTAATTTTTCTAAGTTCTTCAAGAAGCCAAGCATAGAACTTTTCCATTTCTTCTCTTAACTTCTCTAAGAAAGCTTCAAATTCAGCACGAGTAAGATAAACAGATAAATCAAAACCCATACTTACCCATTTTTCTCCATCCCAAAACCAATAAAAATCATTGGTATAAGAACCACCCCAACCTGTAATTTCAACTTGTTTATTATCTTCGCCTAAATCAAGAGGATGATAAAGTATTTGACCTTTAGCCCAATCACCATCTAAAGATATAGTTTCTTTATCAAACATATCTTCCTGACGATAATTACTAAGAAGTCTACATTTATTTAGTTTAACAGCTCCATCATATAATCTACCACCTCTCCAAAGAATTATACTATCATCTGGAAGTTCAATAGTTTGTCCAGCTAAACAATAATCATATTGAAGTATATAAATAGTATTAGGCTCGTTAATCATATCTTGAGTAAGAGTATTAACACCACTAATCATATTTTTACGAAGATATTTACGAGCCTTTCCACTATAATCATTTACATTATAGTCTTTATCTGCAAATTTAAGTAGATTATCAACAACAGTTAAATCTTCTTCATCAGCAGCGTTAGTAATCTGAGAAGCAGTAAACATTTGTTTAACAGATTCACTAAGCATATCAGGAGTAATCTGACCTTCAAGTATTTGAACAGCATTATCTTCAAAATACTGTTTAAGTACTTGTGCCATATAATTAACTACTACGTTACGACGAAGATAATTATCTTGAATATTAATACCAAATTCATCAGCAACTGCGCGTTCAGCAATAGCTCTTGGAAACATACCACTAAATGATTCTACAAATTTAGAACCAATTTCAGAGTCAGCTTCAAGATGCCATTTCTTTGCATTAGTAACAGGAGTTATTTCATCAAGTATATAACTCTTTTTAGTTTCAATAACATAAACTTCACAACCTACTCCAATTTGTTCCCAAGTAAGAGCATCTCTATCTTCCATTGTAGATACTACAATTCTAGCAGCTTTAAGCCCTCTTTGAACAACAGCAATAAGTTCAAGTATTTCTTTCTTAAAGGTTTCATAATCAATAACTAAATCTTCTCGAAGTTTAGCAATAGGTTGCCAATATTCTTCATTAGGTAATGGAATACCAGCAGGAGTAGCTTTACGAGAAATATAGCTAGCATAGAAACCATCATGAACTATACATAGTCTATCGTAAGGTCTATCAGGACTCCATTGACCATTACAAGTAAGACTAACTTTACCAAGTTCTTTTTCTATTGTTTCCATATATTCTTTAAGTTTACTAAATTCTTAGTGTAGACTCCCCGTAGAGGATGGAATACATTCATGTTATTTATTATTATAATCAACATTACTAAGACTATAAGTTTCATTATATTCTTTACCTTCTTCTCTTTGTTCCCAAAGTTTACCAGTTTCAGGGTCAACATAAAATTTAGGAGCATCTCCACAACTAACTATTGCATGAATTTTACCCTCTTCATCAACAGGAAGTGTAATAGAACCACTATACTGAACTTGTTCACTACCTTCATAAATAATATTAAGTTGACCTTTAATATATTTAAGAAGAGTTTCAGCAAGTTTGTCTTGACCAAGTTGATATGCCGCCATTGCAGATTGGAACATATTCCAACAAGTAATAATATTTTTATTATTACCTTTACAAGTAGCAGAACAATCATTAAGCATATCAACTCCATATTGTGCCATAAGAACTAATAGTTTGTGATAAGTACAAACAAATTTACTTGGAACTGTCATATAAACATATTGAGGAGTAATCTCAACTTGTTCAGTTCCACTAGCTTTTACATAGACACCATTAACATAATTATCATCTATTTGTTCACTCATTCTACCATCAAGTTATTATATGAATTAATAATTGATTTTTGTTCTTCGTCAGAAAGCAATTCTAAGGCTTCTAGAGCTTGAATTAAAATTTGTCCTTGTGTTAACTTGCACCAATTTTTTTCGTCCAATGGAAAGCCTAATTCTGCTATTCTCGCTTGTTTTTCAGCCATAGCTGCAATACGCAATTGCATCTCTTTAGATAGCTGTTTTGGATTATTAATATAACCACCTATCATAATATCATCTTATTTAAAAGCCTTATTAATAATATATGCAGTATAATCATTAACTCTAATATCAATACGTTTATTAAATGCTAATATACGTTGATTAGAATCAAGATGTTTATTATATATTATATTAATAATATCACCATAAACATCTTCTTTCCATTCATCTTTCATATAATGACTAAGATAATCTTCATCTCCACGATACATATTTAATTTAGAATAAGCATCATAATAAACACTGTTAACTAAGTGTCTAGCATTATATTCAATTTGGTCACGATTAGCATCAACGTTATTTGTAATGATAGTAGAAGCAACAAACTTTGCACATTCAGAAGCAGCATTAACCATAGCAATAGATATGACAGCTTTAGATTTCTCTCTATCTTTATCTATAATATCTTTGGTAACTATATTAAGAAGTTTAGCAATATCAGCTAAAGGATCTTTCTTTTTACTATCTATTATCTTATTAACTATAAGATAAATTACAATAACAATGCCTGGAACAAGACCTTGTTCAAAAGCATTTTGTATTAACTCCATCTTTATAAAATAAAAAATAGGGACTATCAGTATTAACAGTAATGCCAATACCAATAGCCCCTATTTGATTAATATTACCTAAATATTTACCTAATCAAGTCGGGTAACAGGTTATGCTTTTTCTTCAGTGGCAATAGCTTTAAGGATAGTTTCAACAGTTGCAATAGCAGCAGCTCCAGTTGGGAATGCTATTTGTACAATCTGATGAACAACTTCATCTCTAGTTTTCATTTCACGTGGAACAGCAAAACGAAGAGTAAAGATAGTATATCCAGCATCTGCACTATCAGGTTGTTTCAAAGGATTAAGCGGATATGTAGGATACAGTTCAGTATAAGTATCTCGATAAGTATATTCGATACCAGCATCGGCAGCAGCTTTATTAGCCAAATCAGTAATATAAGCCGCATCTCCATATGCAGGAAAACCAGTAGCTGTAACTGTAACACTAATACCAACTAATTCATCAGCTCCAAGAATTTCATAATCAATACCTTTAGACTCAGCAGTTAAAGTAATTTTAGCATCAGCAACTGTTGCTTTAATACCATGACCAATAGTATTGTTATTAATCTGATTAGCTAATTTCTGCGCTACATCATTTGCAGTCGGATTAAGACCTGTATGAATAGTAGCTGTCCAGCGATTACGTTCATTGAACTTTAATCCTTTCTTCACAATCATTATAGAATAATCAGAATAAGCATTAACATCGCCAATAGTAAGATTAGCAGAGAAAGTAGTAGCAGCCTGATAAACACCTTTAACAAAAGTAAGATGTTTCTTATAAGCAGGAAGAACTACAGGACCATTTGCTTCACGACCAAGATTAATGTAAAATTTGTCAGTAATCTTAGTACCGTCAGCGTCAATTATTTCCTTGCCATTAGCAAGATAAGTAAAAGCAACCGCTCCAGCAGCAAGAGGTAAACTTGCTCCATAAGCGACATTGCCCGCTAACAAAAACTGTCGCATAACTAATTTAATTTAAAGTTTAACTTTGTTTATCAGCTCCACTAGAAGTAGCACCAATACTGGCAAGATAAATCTGTACTGCACGCATAACTATTTCACTATGTAAATATGGAGGTAAATCACAATTAACCCAATTACTTTCATTATCTTCATCAAATAGAACTTTAGCAGGTTCCTTAATATAAAGATATTTAACTAATTCAGGTTTAACTGTATTATTACGTCCAGTGTATATATTAGCTTCAATAGCAGATTCATCTCCAAATACAGTAACTATCGGAGCATCTTTCGCAGCACGATTACAAAAATCTCTTAGCGTCTGACCTAAATCTTCAGCCTCAATAATTCTGCAATCATAAATTGTCTTATTATTATAACTAACTTGAAAGCCTGTATATAGCATAATACCGTCGCTAGGAATAGTAATTTTATAAGGGTCAACTTCTGTTCCATTACCTGTAATTTGTCCGCCGTTAACAGTACCCGCTGTATATAAAGTTCTAAGAGCATTTACAGGACTAATAGAAGCATTTTGTCGAGCAACCTTATCATTATAAGGAACTGGTCCAACGTTTTCTACTATCACATTTCTAGCTTTCTCAATTATAGCAGTATTAAGACAAATATCTATATCTTCCATGAGAATAGCACGGACGGTCTGCATACCCATCTGCTGTGCTAGTTCTCTGAACGTCACGTGCATCTCCCCAATGTTCATAATCAAATGTTTTTAAGTTTGTTTTTATAAGCACTAACAAGAGCACTATTAGCAGGATTCTTAAACCATACAACAGCTTCCTTAACATTAGCACCGATAAATTCACCATCAGGAGTAGTAATATTCTGATTATGAATTGCTCTGATAAATTCTCCACGAGAAACAAGAACCTCAATTAAAGACTTAATAGTAATATCTTTATCATTACAAAGTTTATTAAACTTAACAGGTTCGTTTGTACTAAATTTATCAAGATGCGATTGCTTATCAACCATATCCATAGACATGCCATTAGGAATATTAATATTGTTAGCAACACAGTATTGGATAAATACAGCATCAAACAAATCACTATTCGTGAGAAGTTTAACGTAGTTACTCTTAGCAGCATTAATTTCCTGACGATGTTTAGCAAGACGCTCAGCTTCTCTTTGGTCATCTTTAAAATAGAATCTAATAGATGGGTCAGAATTAATAAGAGCAATATCTTTAGCTACATCTTTATACAATAAACAATGGCGATAAATTAGATAATCATCAAGAACAACAGGATAACCATATTTATATTTTTCACTTTCAAGAAGATTAAGTTTAGTAATCTTAGACTCAAGAGCTTCTCGAAGTTCTTTAACTCCTTTACGGTCACTATTTAAATAGGCAGTTTCAATAGCTTCTTCTTCAGCTCTAAAACGAAGATAATCTCGTTTACGATTCCAAAAGAAAGAAATATCAAAAGTCTTACCTAATTCATCAACAGCAACACTAATGTTATTAAGATAAGCCTTAACCCTTGAAATAAAGTTTTCGTTATTAGGAGCAAGACCAATCAAAGCAGGAAAATAAGATTCAATCTCGCCTTTATTAGAAGAAAGAGTACGAGAACTACGAACACAACTACCAATTTTATCCATTCGTTTAGGTAATGTTTTATCATTAGCTCTACGATATAATGAATAATTAGTAACTAAATTAATAGTAATAGTTCGTTTTTCAGTATAAGGTTCATCAAGACTTTCATCTCTAAATCCTACTGTATTGTTAGGTCTATTATCATCTCCATCCTCTACGGGGGGTATAACCTGTTTAACTGTATTTTCATTAGAAGCAGCAGGAGCATTTTCTCCTGCTTTATTAGCTTCGCCTACTTTATTAAAATCCATATCTTAAATAGTTTCTTTTAAATGATTATAATACACATTTTAACAAGAACATCTTAGTAGTATTATCTACTTGCAAACCAATAGAACCTTTAACTTCATAACGAGCCATATCAATTTCGGTAGCTGCATGATTAGTATTAGGCAATCCCCAGCAAGCAGGAATATCGGTCATACCTTCAATAACTTTAGCTTTATAAGCCTGTCCTTTTTGACGTACAATACGAACATTCTGATTACCTTTATAATTACTCATATCAATTAAAGCAGCTTGATGAGAAGTAATAGGCAAACCAGTAGTAGGATGAATCATACCATTTTGCTTAGCAGCTTCAGCATCAGTACCCTTATCGAAATAAGCATTATGTACAACTGTAATGATATAACCATCTGGAGTTTTATACTTATTAAAGTAACGTCCATAAGAAAGACCTTCTCCATTATCTTGAATCATCTTTTCACCAAGAGGAGTGATAAATCCGTTTTCTTTAGCATCAGTTCTAATAGCCATTTCAAAGTCACGAATAAATCCTTTACCACCCATAAGAACAACTTTCTTATCACCATCTTGAGTATCACGGTCAAGAACATCACCAATTGTACGTTCAAGTTTATTAAGTGTTAGAACTTCACCATAAGTATCATAGTTAGATTCACGACAAATTTCTAACATACCAGCAGTACGATAAATAGGTTTACCATTATCATGGTCTTTCAAAGGAATTGTACCATCAGGTAAACGATTATATTCAGCTTTCCACAACCGCTCTTCGTTCATTACTCTCATGTGCAAGTTGAACTGGCGCATTTCTTCGTTAATCCAAAGATTAGAAGTACCGCCATTATCATTTTGGAATTGATATTGAGTAATAACATTAGCAAGATTACCAGCTATTTCTTTAGAATAACGATAAAACTCAAGTTGAGAAGTCATACCAGCAGGACCCATAGTATTACTTCTGTTACCTTTAGAATAAGATTCAGAAACAGTAGGAGCACTCATAGCCCAATACATACCTTTAGTCAACCATTGAGGGTCAACATAAGCATCAGGATTAGGAGAAGTAAGTTTCAAAAGATAACCATAACCATAAGCAGATTCTCCTAAATCTTTCTGAATACGAACTTGAGTAATACCATCAGGAGCAGTAAGACCATGTTGTTCAATAAACCAGTGAGTAGAGAAATGAACTTCAAATTCAGAACCATTAAGACCAGGTTTAGTAACAGCAGTATTAAAATAAGTTACAAAGTCAGTAAACTTCATACGACCCATAGTCTTCCAAGTCCACTGTACAGTAGCAATATCTTTAATACCTCGGCTACCTTGCCCTTCAGTAATAAAACTTAAAGGAAAACGGTCGCTATCCATACCATAATTATAAGTCAGAAAACTATTAATTTCTTCCGGCTTCTGTAATTGAAGATAAGCAATTGATTCTTCATTAGAATAACCTCTATCTTCATAACGAGTTTGTCCAATAACACGTAATGTTTTCATCTACAAATTTACTATTAAATTAATAACCAAAACGTTCATCTTTTAGAACGTCATTTTTACTATCAGGTTTAGTTATTTTAATAGCTCCTCTTGTAGATTTACGTTGACTTGCAGTAAGTTTCAACTTTTTAGCTTCTTTATCAGAAACAGCCATTTCTATCAAACTATCATAACCTTTACCTGTATATTTAAGCCAAGCTTTAAGCAGTTCTTCATCGCGTCTTTCAGCAGGAGATAACTTCATTAAATCATTTTCATAACGAGAAAGTCCTTTATCATCAACTTGATAAACATAATTAAAGAAATCTTCTGGAGTTGTAGAAATTTGTTTTCCATTACGTTCAATAATAACAGTTTCAGGAATACGATAACCGGCAATTTGTCGTTTATCAATACATTCTTTAACACCATTCCAAAATTCTACAAGTTGTTTTTCTTCTTCTGCTTTAACTCGTAAAGCCTCTTTAGCATTAGCTTCACGTACATCGTTATCAGCTTTCTGAAGAGCTTCAAGTTCTTCTTTAGCAACATTGAAAAGTTCATTACTATCTTTCAAATATTGAATATACTTATCAACATTACCACGACGATTAAATTCCTTAAACGCTTCACGAACAATAGCTTCTTGTTGACTTACATTATTTTCATCTACTTCAATACCGCTTCTATCTCGAAGTTCACCAAAGCCTTCAAATGAATTACCATTTGCAACATAATAATTAAGAAAATCACTAACAACAGGATAATCTTCAAATAATTTATTAACTCCAGCTTTAGCAAATTCATCACGTTTTAAATCAAGAACGGATTGAACATAACTTGCAACTCCTTGAGGAGTATTATCAAAAGTAACTGGTTTGCCATCTTCTGAAGTAACAGAAACACCTACAAGTTCTTGAATTAATTTAACATCAATTTTATCTTCATTACTAGTATCTTCTACTTCAAATTCTTTAAGATAAGCAGCAACTTCATTTTTAGCTTTAAAGATATTACCTTTATCGTCAATAAGATTACCGTCTTTATCAACAGTATATTTATTATCTCCATCTTCAATAATAGTACCTTCTTCTAAATCATGCTCATTAGCAGTAGCATCATCAGGATTTTTAGTATCCTTGGTTTGACCCCCCGTAGAGGATGAAGTTTGTTTATCTTTATTAGCATCACCATTATTGCCATCTCCATTACCATTTCCGGTAATATCATCAACAGCATTACCATTAGCATCTAACTGTCCTGTTTTACCTGTATCAAGGTCAGTAACGTCGTCAGTAGGTTTTACATCAACATTAGATGTTTCACCGTTAAAACCAAAACTATCAAAACTAGGCATAATTCTTTGTTTTTAATTAATTACTATATCACAAATATAAATCTTATTAATAATATGAGTTTTACTTATATTGTTAAAATGTGTTCACCATTAAGATGATTTCTAATGTATTTTACTATTGCTAATCGTACCTATTTAGGTCTAATAAATACTGCTGTCGCTTTCAGACAAGCCCTACAATAATCAAATTTTATTGAGATGATTAATCTATCACGGAATAGATAAAATGCTTAGAATGAGCTAGAAATCGTTTATATGATGTAAATAAAAAAGAAAATGGGCTGAACCTACTTTCACAAGCAAGTCCAGCCCTATTATGAACAAAATTTAGAATTACAGTCAACTATTTACTTTTAACATCATAACGATTTTTATTCGTCTTTGCAATCTTTACTTTATCATTACTTTCTTTGACTTTTACAGCTAATTCTTTTTCTTTAAGACTAGCTTCAACAGCAGTCTTTTGAGCATCTAATCCAAGTTTAGTACGTTCAATATTAAGTCTAGCATTTTCCATACGTTCTTCGGCTTGATTCTTTTCAGATTCACTAAGACCATTATCAAAACTCATGATATTAGCGTTAGCTTTCATAGCTTCTATTTGTCCATCAAGATACTTTTCAATTCTAATAGTTTCTCTATCTTGTTCAGCTTTTCTATCAATTTTAGCAAGTTCAAATTGTTGACGAAGTTGTTCTGTTTGTTGAGAAACACGTTCAATATCGAGCTCATGCTCTCTTTGAATATTTTGATATTTATCAATAAGTTTACTAATTTGAGCAACATTATCTCCACGTATAGCAGCATTAGCCATATCCATATTACCGTTTTGAGCAGCACTAAATGCAAATTGTTTATATTGTTCAAGTTTCTCACGTTCTTTAACAGAAGTTTTACAAGTAACAATATAATTAGCAAAAATATGATTATTAACATCAAGATTTAAATATCTAATATCACCATCTTTAGTTTTATAAGAAGTATTAAGACCATCAATCCAAGCAAGTTTAGTATAATCCATTTCAGCTTGATAATCTCGTTCTCTCATTTTATCAAATATAAATTCGATAATAACAGAACCCATACTTCCACGAATAACAGCTTCATCTGTTACTCCTTTACCAGCACTATTAGCAATCTCTCCATAACGTTGAGGAGTCATATCGCATTCCATCTTAGCAGTCTGTTCAATTTCTTGAATAAGTTGTCCAAGTTCAGTAATATAATTATTCATACGACTTTCAAGATATCGAATATTTTGAGCTTTAACAATACTAGAATCATCTTCATCATCAATGTAAAGAACTCCATCAGCTGCCATACGATATATAGTATCAGCAGGTTTCTTACCAAGAAGAGATTTAGCAATCATAAGTACATTCATCTTGTTTTTAGCAATTGCCATTTCTCTATGATAAGCAACTATATTACGAAATACTTGATAAGGAAGAACTGTATCTACAATACTAAATCTTCCAAAACCTGGAAGAAGTTCTGCAATACCATTATAAGGAAGTTTGCCATTCCTATTATAAGCAATAGGACGAGCCTTATAAGGATATATGCTTGTAGCACGAGAACCAATCCTAACGCTTTCATAAACTTGAGGTCGCCACACCCATTCAATACTAATATCACCACCAGCAGGGTTAAGCTGATAAGTTTCATCAACAATTCTTGTTGTAACAAATGCTCCATCATTATAAGTAAGTATTCCTTCTTTTATTTCACCTCTCCAAACAGCATGCCATACTTCAAATAGACCGTTATTTGCATCACGAGCCATTATATTAGTATTCTTAATATGTTGTAAATCGTCTTTATTAAATTTAGCACATACATCACCAAAGTAGTGCATATATTTATCCCAATTTAGAAGAGCTTTATCGCTAGAACTAGTAGTGCTATATTGATAATAAGTATCAAGTGCTTCTCGTTCCTTTTCAGAAAGATATTCATAAAACTCATCTATAATTTGTTGTCTAGTAAGCATACGACGCTCAGCAAACATATCATAATCCTCAGCAAACATACTATCATTATGAACTGGAAAAGCATCTCTAACACTAACAACTCGTTTAATTAATTGACTTCCTACAACATCTCTATAAGTATAACAAGCTCCAAAAGTAACAAATTCAAAATAAGCTCTAGCATATATAGTAAATGCATCAGTAAGGTCATCAATAACATTAATTAAATCTTGACCTTGAGCACTTATATCATCAATAAAGTTTTCATTAAATTCTTTAATAAAAGCCTCAATATCTACAGCTTGTTCAGCATTAAATTTCTCAGGATTATTACCTTCATTAACAAACTGCATATAACTTTCTTGTATTCTTTTAGCTACAGCTTGTTCAGCAAGTAACATAATTTGTCTACCAAGTTCTGCATCTCTAGCAAATACAACTTCAGGATTATTAGCACCAACAATAAAATCATGTGGATTCTTAATATATTCACCAATATATCTACGAATAATACCTTTCATCATATCGTAATTGCGCATAGTAGCAGGAAAACGAGTTAGATTTTCATCTTTCTCATTATAAGGATTAAGAGTTTTCTTATAATATATTCTTGGAATATTACCAAGAAGAATATTAAATTTCTCTTCTACATCAAAATCTGCTTTACAAGCAATACCAGCTTCTATAACATAATCACAGCATTTAGCATACCATTCAACTTTTTGTTTTTCAGTATAGCTAACATGTTGATTAGGAAAATCAACTCTACCAAAATTATACATATATTTACTTATTTAATTTCAAAACCAATTTCTATTAAAAATATCTGTTTTATCATTATCTTCAGTAACTTTTTTACGATTAGCAAGTTCTCTCTTACCTTTAATATCTATTGACTTCCAATATATACCTAAAAGTATAAGACTAGATATACGGTCAAAGTTACCATCTGCATTAAACTTTTTAAGTTCAAGAATAGTTTGATAATCAAGAAATCTTTCAAAAACGTATATATCTTCTCCAAATTCATTCTTACCAATAACTTCATATAAGAACTCTTTAAGAAGTCTAAGACCATCAAGTTTTTTAGGACCATTACCAATACTATAACCATAACTAGTACTAACTTTTTCTTTAATAGTAGCATCCCAAACAAATAAAGGTTCATGACCTAAATATTTAGTAGCTTTCCATTTACGAAAATTAGAAACAGTTTCACCACGATTTATTTCTACTAAACCAGTACCAATACAATTATACCATTTACATAATCTATAAAACTTTTCATCAGCTTCTTCAAGTCTTTCAGTACGTCCATAATATGCAGCACATAATTTAGGTTTAAATCCATTACGTTCTCTAGGCATTTCAACAACAAACATACTATTATGAGAATGTCTATCAGTAATTTCTTTCTTATCTTTATCAATACCAACAGGATCATAAACTGCAACATAAGTTCCAGGAAGAATAGCTCTTACAAGTCTATCATTAATATAAGTTTCTTCATATTCAGGAGCAAACCAAACTCTTATACAACCATGAGGATCTTCATTACCGCGTCTAGGAACACCTTGAATATAATCATAAATTTTAGCATCAGGATTTTCAATTTTTATACGAGCATTAGATTTAAAATAAATTTTCTTAAGACCATCTTCAAATAATTCTCCGTCAGTATAAAATTTATAACTATTATCTACTCTAAGTTTATCTTCAAACTTATTTAGAGCTTCACTACTAAATATATTTTCACTAGCACTACTAAATGATTCAGCAGGAAATAAAGCACGTTGACCAAGATAATTAAGATATTCTGAAAAAGTTTTAGCAGTTTCTTTCTTTTTAATTCTTTCTCGTGCAGCAAGTTTAAGACCTATTCTTAAATTACTATTCCCATCTTCATCAAATCCTTTAACCCCATCTATTTCACCTTCAAGTCCCCAAGCATAAGATTTAAAGAATCCACAAACTTCATTACGAGCATCATTATCCCAAACATTTTCAAATGGCATAAAATTAAATGCTCTAGGATTATAAAAGTTTTGTTCAAATATTTGCATATTAGCAGCAGTAGCAGTTCCCCAAGCCATAAGAGTACCAGTAGTACGAGTACCAACAGTCATTGTAGGTTCAGTTACATTCATAAAGTCATCAAAGTTCTGCATTGTAGATAACTCTTCAACTTTAATAGTAACAGCATCTTTACCAATAGCACAGTCTGGATTATTATTAGCACTAACACTTAAAAGAGAACTAGACCAACTATCATCAGCTTCAACTCCGTTTTTCATACGATAACCAAGTTTAAAACTATCAGCGGTTGGACTAAATATACCTCTTTTAAATGGAGTTTTTTCTTCATAGAACTTTAAGTTATTAACAGCAAAATCACTTAAACCTCCTTGTTTAGTTAAATATTTATTATCGGCTGCAACATGAATAACAACTTTATGTTTAGATAGATTAACTTCGTTAGAACTATCAGAAGCCATAATATAAGAAAAACCTCCACGTCTAGTTTTATCAATAATAAGATGTAAACCATTACGTCTACAAAATTCTATAATTTGAAAAGTCCAAAACTGAGCATCAATAAAACTAGGAAAACTATAAATCTTTTTAGCAGTAGCTCCATGATTAGTAATAATAACAGATGATTCATCTGTACGCTCCATTCGAGTATAATTAAGAAAATTATAATGAGCACCTGTTATCCAAATATCTTCAATACTTCCATCTGGATTTTGCCAACAAGGAGCACTAAATCCATTACGTCTTCTATCACATTCTCTACGTCTAAATTGTCTATGAGGAATACTATCAACTTTAAATTGAGTATATTTACCTGTGGCTTGATATGTTCTAGCAGGTTCATTAAATAATTCAGTATTAATAAACTTACCAGGTCTAATATTTAAAAGAAAGCCACCACTATCTCCAATTAGAAAATTATTATGAGGGTCATACCATCCGCAATCACTAGCTTTTTTATAATTTTTCTCTTTATCAGGTTCTTCAATATATTCTAAAAATGGATATTTACCATCAGCCATAATATTTTATTTAACAAGTAAACAAACAACAAAAGCGATAGCGCATACAGCACCACCGCCTACCAAATATCTATTATTACGTTTAATACGTTCAATAGATTTATTTAAATTATCATTAACTTTATTAGTATTATCAAGATTACATTGAAGAATTTTAATCTCATTATTGATAGTATTATATTTAAGTTTTTGAAGACTAATAATACTATCTTGTTCTTCAATTATATCTTTATAAAGTTTACTTTTAATAATTTTAGCATTAGCAACTTTAATCATACTAATAGGAACAGAAACAACTGTGTCAGTAGTATTGACTCCCCGTGGAGGATGCACTACATTATTAATCTCACTCTGACACCAACTTCTTGAATAACTCCCAAGAAGCACTATCACTAAGACTAATAACTTTATCATCAATATCTTTTTCATGTTCTTTAAGTTTATAAACTACACTTTCTCTTTCAATTATAACTAACTGTATAGAATCAATCCGAGTACGATTAATAGCGGTGTCACTTTTGTTATATGAATTGGCTTCTACACTAAAACGACTTATTGATAAATATAAAGTTGTACATAAATTAATAATCACTATTACTAATATTGCTATTAATATCTTCTTCATGATTCTATACAGTATTAAGTTAATCTTTTATTTCAATAAGTTTATTAAGTAAATCAAGCGTCCATCTACCTGTTTCTTTAAGACCTAAAACTCTTTGAGCCATCTTAATAGTAGCAGTTTGACCGCAATTTACATTTGTATCGAATAATTGTTCTGCAACTCTTTGACTATTAAAATCATCAAGTTCAAATACATCCCAATAACCAATTTTATATTTAGACCAAACAAGTTTTTGAAGTTGAATATCATTATCAAGTTTAGACTTAAATTCTTTACTACCAACAGTATAATGTTTCTTATATTGGTCAATTATATTCCAACCTTGCCAAGTAGGATTATACTTACGACTTATACCTCTATAAGTTTCTCCACCAGCATCATCTTTATCATTTACATATCCACCTTCTTTAATAGAAAGTTTTTTAAAAGCATCTCCAAAGTTAGCCATAATTTAATATTTATAAGGATTAGTACAATAACGAAAACAATCACAAGCATCGGCATAATCGTCTTCATTAAAACTTTTAATAGTAGCCCAAAATAATAGAACTTTAATTTGTACTTTATAATTTATAAAACTAATTTCTCTATTATTTTTACGACAGTTAGCAACTAATCTAATATTACCTTCATGTTTAATTATATACATAGCTTATTATTCATTAAGAACTCTATTAATCCAACCTCTAAGAAATTTAATATTATTTCCTTTACCAGCAATATCATTATAATATCTAATACGTTCAAGCTTATATTTAGCAATAAAATAATCAGCACTAATAGTAGTATCAGACTTATAAGAATTAAGAGAATCTTGAGTTCTACGAAGTAACTCTTTAGTAAGAACTAATTCATTAACAGCAGTAGAATCAGTAACAGGCACATATCTAATTTCAGGAACAGGAGTAATACGTTTAGCACATCCACTAGATAAACAAATAGCAAATATAACTAAAACTATAAATCCAATAATTACTCCAACTAAATTATCTCTATTTAGTTTCATATAGCAAGTTTAAATTGAGTTTGAACACCAGTAGCTTTAATCTGTAATTCTCTATCTTTAAGAACTTTACTAATATCATCACGTAAGTAATTCATTGTAAAGAACTTAGTAGTTTCAACAGGATTTTCTTTAATATGATAAAGACCGTCAGAAAATCTTTTTGGCATACCATATTCATTAAGTTCAAAATCACTATCAATATGACATAACCAAATACCTTTAATAGTTAAACCAAGTATATATTCAACAGCAAAAGCATACATACTAAGTTGTAAATTATATATAGCACCATTACAATTAGGAAGATGATTAAGAGGAGCTAAAAGTCGTTCATCTTTCTCAACCCAAACATTAGTTTGTTGTGCAGGTTTAACTGTTTTATCTTTCTTATAATAACCACTACTAAATCTTAATCCACCACGATTTGTTTTCCAATCACCTACAACAGCACAATTAGTATCCTCATTAACAAGAAGAATATCAATAGTACCACTGATTAACCAATCTATAAGAAACATACCAATTTCACTATAAATCTTATAGCCTTTTTCAGTGTACATTTTAAAAGCATCATATATAAGAGGATATCTATTACCTGTAATTTCAATAAAATCATTAAGATTAAGAAGTTTATAATTAGCACCAAAATTTGGAATATCAGCAATAGTAACCATTACACCATCTTCACGTTTATCAAGATAATTAATAGCTTGTTGAAACATAGATGCTCCTTTAACACCATCTTCAAGACCATTGTGAGTATTAGTTCCACGTTCACAAGCTTCTTTAGTAATAGTTGACCATTGTTCTTCTAGTTTCTTCTCACTTATTCCTAGTTCTTTAGACTTCTTTCTCAACCAATAGTTCTTATCGAACTTCGGTTGATATTGATGAATGATTTGAGTTGTACTAATATACTTATTATTTAAACTATCAGTATAACTATGTTCAGACTCATTAAATATAAGTCTAATATTATTATATCTACTATCTTTTAATCCATTCATATCCTCCACAAGTTTTAGATTTACCATATAAACAATTATAAATAGCAGATGCAGAAATATTATTTTTTATAGCAGCTTCACTAACAGAATTATAAATTGTTTCTGTACCATTATATATTTTAATTATTTTACTTTTACATTTTATAGAATAATCATTATCGTCAATAAATCTCCATATAAAACCTTTATAAGTATTATATTTAATTCTTTTACAACACATTAGAATACAACCATTTTTACCAGAAACTGCAATAGCAGCTCTAATAGCACTATCATATATATTTATAACTTCTTTAGTAATAGGGTCAATTTGTTTAATTTTTATACTTTTACTATAAGAAACATTATATGATTTAGTACACCATTCTAAATTATCAACTCTATTATTAGATTTATCTTCATCTTTATGATTAATTTCATTAAGATTATTTGGATTATCTATAAAAGCTTTAGCAACCAATCTATGTACATATTCATTATTACCATTTATGCTTACAGTATAATAACCATTATCTTTTTTAGAAGCAGATAAAATTTTATCATATTTTCTACCTCTAATAGTTGTTTTAGCTAAAGAAAGAACTCTTCCATAATTACTAACTTTATAACCATCATCTATATCTTTCCATATTTCATTAGGTAAATTAGTAATAATTTCTTTTTCTTTTCTTCTAGGATAATTTATATCTTTAAATTTAATCATATTAATACCATTAAGTTCAACACTAGTTTGGACCCGCTTCGGCACTACGTGCCTACGCTAGACTCCCCGTGGAGGATGGAATAGATTCAATATCAGCTTATTCTTCAATCATACTACTAGTAATTTCAACACCACCTCTACCAGCAACATTCTCTTGTTCATACAGAAGATTTTCTTCAGCTACATTAAGAGCTTTAATCGTGTTTGGAAACTGATTAGCTAAATCATTAATTTGTTTCATATAACCAATAACAACTGGAACATCTTCTAGACTAGCACCATCAGATAACTTGTCATTCAACAATTCATTTAACTTGCTAGCAGCTAGAGCAACATTATGAATACCACGCTTAATATTAAGTACAGCTTCCATACCAGCACCAGCTTTTTGATTATAATATCTTTTAATAAGTTTCCAAACAAGAATATCAGGTTGATAATTTTTAGGTAAATCAAAGTTTTCAATAGCTTTCTTAAGAGCTTCTTTTTCACTAAGACCTTCTTGTAAACAAGGACCTTTAGGGTCGCCAAGATAATAAATAACACCAACTTCTTTAATATACATATCTTTATTAGGAGATTTATCTCTAGTATAAAGAAGACTAACATCTCTATCAAGAAGTTGTTTAAGTGTAGGAGCTTTTGGCATACCAGTTTCATCTATGGTCAGCATCCAATCCAATTCCAAACCGTTCATATATTTCTTCTACTTCTTCATCAAATTCAATAATTTCAAGTTTACTCATAGCATATACCCAAAGATTAGCATAAGCAATACCATGTTTTTTACTTAGTTTAATCCATTTAGGAAGAAGTTTCTTTTTAAACTTACGTTCATTAGTAATCTTTTCTTCTTCTTCATAATGTTTTTGCTTTTCTTCTTCCATAACTTTCGCAGTATATTCTTTATACTCTTCTCTAGTCATAGTTTTTCTAGCTTCTTTAAAATCTTTATAATGACTAATAAGTTTGGAACGATACCAATTCTTTTGAATAGTACCAATATGAGGAATAGCAACACATTTATCTTTTCGTATATTAATACTAGCTTCTTTTTCAAGATTCTCAATAATAGATTTACAAAGTATTCTTTCATCTCCTTGTAAACCAATATCATCTAGAATATTATTCATATCTTTATAGATAAGAATATAATTATCATCAAATTCTTCGTGTGAACTAGTATTAGCTATATTAAAATTAGAATTAGTTTTAAAATCCATAGTTGAAAGTTTAAGAACTCCTTTTAGTTTACTACTATAAACAAGAACACAAGTACCTAATAATTTAAGTTATACAATGAGTAGTTCTAAAAGGAGTTCGATATTTAGAATTTAATATGGCAGCTAATTAATCTTTAGTAGAATAAATAAAAGGATTAGAATTACCAGATTCAGAATTAATAGCAGCTTTTAAATCATTAATAGCAATAACTTTAAATTCTAAGAACCAAACTTTCTGTCCTTTATTATATCCTTGTTTTTGTCCAAAAGTACCAACAGTAATAGAACGAGTTAATTCAGTATCATTAGTAATAAACTTATTAATAAATTGAGGACTAAGAACATTATGTTTAAGATAAAGATGATAACCACGTTCAAGAGTAGAACGGTCAATTATAATCTTATCCATTTTGTTCATACCAATAAGTTTAGAATCTTCATCACTAATCTTAGCAATAATTGGTATAACCTCAACAGTAGATACTTTATTATTAATAACACCAAATAAACTTTCATTTTGGCAAAGAGCTACAATACAATAATGTTTAGCAACTACTACATTACTAAGAACAGCTTCAAGTGCTTCACTTGTTATTTCACTTAATTCAGTAGGTATATTAATACCAAAATCTTTAAATTTACTTTCAACTTTAATCATAATACTAATTTATCTAGTTTTAATAATACAATCAAGACCTGTACTTCCAAGTTTAAGTTTACTTTGAATCTTAATTTCTTTTTTATTCCTATCTCCACTATGAAATTCTCTAGTGTATTTAGGCTTAGTTTCACTTTTATCTTTTCCCATAACTTAATTGTTTTCAGCAAATGTAATAGTTTAAATGAATCTACCAAGAGAAAAACTAATTTTAACATTTCAATCGTAGAGGATTATATGATTATAAATATGTAAGTCATACTCCCCGTGGAGGATGGAGATGAGTTAGACTTAATCATATTAGTATTAATAATATTAATAGAGATAATGATATTGATTAACTTGATATGATTGGTACTGATTGTATTCATCCTCCACGGGGAGTATAGCGGAGAGCGAAGCTCGGAGCGGGTCACAGCGAATCTATATAATATATCTATATATAATATATCTTTATAGTAATTATAATACATTGATTATCAATAAGTTATAATACATATTATGTATCATACTGAATACCTAATTCTCCATCAGTATGCAAATTAAGTGGCAAAAATGACTACCTTTGTGCACGAAAGTTGTTCCATCTATGGAATACATTTCGCTAATTTCCTAGAGTAATATATTTTTATGTTAAACTTAATAATATTATTGTTATGACTTTTAAAGAAGATTTTAAACCTAGTCGAGTTTATAATAAACTTGTTATTGATGCTATTAATAAAGATATAGCTAATGATAGAAGTATTATTATACCTAATACTTTTGATATTGATGTTAAAAATAATAATAAAAAATATCTATGTGGTACTGGACGTATGGAATGTTTTGATACAGGTAAAATTATTAAAAGATATTATTCTAATGTTGGTATTAATGCTTGGAGAGAAATAGTTGAATTAAGAAGTATAATTCTTCATGAACTTTTTTATTTTATTAATTATACTATTTGTTTTAATTCTAATGTTGTTAAAATTAGTAAGGATTTATTTGATGCTGTTTGTAGGAATGGAATTAGAAGTGGATGTAATAAACGAGATTTTGCTAATGCTATTGTTACATTAGAAAAACTTAATATTATTCGTAGAACAGATAAACGTAGTATGTTTGAAGTTAATCCTAGAGTTATATTTAAAGGTGATATTAATAAATTTCATGAAATTATTACTAAAGGTAAACTTGATGATTCTAAAATAAAACTTGATAATAATGTTAATTATATAGATAGAATAGGATTAGTTAAAGATGATAATTGTATTATAATTAAAAATAAACAAGTATATAAAAGTGAACTTGATTATTTATATGATGATAATGAGAATAATGTAGATAAAGCAAATAATGAAAATAATGAAACTGAAATAATTGAAGCAGAAGAAGTTGATGCTAGTAAAATTGATTGGGATTGGTAATAATAAAGATGACGATAAAAATGAAAAAGATGATAAAGATTATAATAATGATGATGAAAAGAGTAAAAGTAATTATGAATATGAGGGTGATGATGATAGCGAATATAAGAATAATAAAGGTAGTGATAATGAGAATGAAAATAGTGTATATTAATGTTTTGATGAGGCTAGTGAGTATAACCCCCGGTCATGTTAAACTTGATTGACTACCCCCGCCTAAAGTTGATAGAGTTAATGATAATGTCGCTCATTATCAACATTAAATATTTTGAGATTATTCATCTCATTACATTACTAATTATTAACACTAATCATTATGAAAACAAACAAACCATTGTTGTTAGTTGCAATCATACTGATGATGCCAGCTATCATACTAGCATTGAAAGTAGAGCCAACTAGTGATGAACAAATTACTGCTGTTGTATTTGGAATACTATCGGCTATTGTTAGTTATCTTAGTAGAGATTAATCTCTACTAGATGATGTTGCTCATTATCAACATTAAATACTTTGCAGTTGAAACGAAACAACTGTCAGTAATGCTACTGATTAGCGTAATTAAATACTTAATAGTCATGCCAGACGTTAAAGATTTAGCGCAAGCTGCACAAGGTGGTGCTGCTGCTTCCGAGAATGTTAATGTAGTTGAACCAACTACTAGTGTTAACCAACCTGTTCAACCTACTGTTGATACAGATAACCAAAGTTCTGCGCAAGTGGAAACCATTGATGATGTTGTTAGACGCATCTGTACTGATGGTCATAGTTATGTAATGACTACTGTCATTACTAATATTGATTGTCAAGAACGTACAGGTCGTAATGGCAATTCTTATCTCAATGCGTTTGTTACTATTGCTAGTCCTGTCAAAGGTGCTCAAAGTATGCCTGATGGTACACATCGAATGGGTATGCTTGGTGCTATTCAGATGCCATTCAATCAGATACTGCTTGTAATGCGCAAAGACAAGTTCTACGGTAGATTTGTCAACTATGTTGGCGAAGCTGCTGAAGCCGGTTTTGCTAGTATGTATCTGACTGGTGTTGCTGTTAAAGTTCTTTGCCAGTTTGTACCTGCTGGTGTACAAGACCGTAATCCGTTTACTCGTAAAGACAATCTTTACAATGTTGTGGATTATGATAGATATGTATATCATATTGTAGGTATCGAACAACCTACTGACCCTGTTCTTGTTGGTGCATATAATGTACTTATCAAGCAGATTATGGAGGACGCTCGTGCTGCCATTGCTGCCAAGCGCGAGGCTAAAGCTAAAGCGGCTAGTTTTGTTGCTACTGCAATGAGCGATGACGATATGCCGTTCTAATGAACATGGTGCTACTGACCTTCGGGTTGGTAGCACTGATGTTATCAACAATAGTTTTGCTGATGTTGTTGCTAGTGTTCAACCTCGAAATGCTCATTATCAACATTAAATATATTGCAGCAAACGAACTTAACAATCTGATAAGTCTTATCAGTCATGAACTAGCTGCAAGTTCTGATAAGTCTTGTCCTAATATTAAACATCATGAAAGTACATCGTATTATTACTACTATTGAAGTTGAGAATGATAATTCTATAACTTCTGTTGAACTTACTAAACTTTATCCTGCTAATGCTGATATTCTTCTTGCTATTACTAATATAACCACTAATGGTAATGCTAATAATATTAATAAAGTGTATGCCGTTGTTGATAAACTTAGAATTGTTATTAATGGTGAACTAAAAAGTATCGCTCGTGGTATTAATACTGCTCTAACTCAAAGTGGAGTTCGTGGAGAATCTCCTATTGAGCCTGATGGTACTAGTAAGACTAGTTAAGCTAGTAAGCTTATGGCTGCTGTTGCTTGCAACAGTAGCCACCGAACAACCCATGATGTTGAGCTTAGCTATACTAATATTAATAATGCTAATAGTCATGGATAAACCTCCATGTTAATAAATGATAAAATAATCAAGCTAAATTTGGTAATGTCAAACATCCTACTATATTTTAAACTAGCTATGCTAGCAAGCTAGCTTGCAATAGCATAGACGCTAGTTTAAAATACAGGTGTAGTAATGTTTAACTTACTGAATATTAGCTAGTTATTTCATCATCCATCCTCCACGGGGGGTCTACCCATGAATTTAGCTATATATTAATTTAGTTATAATTACAGTTATTAACAATTAGAGCTAGTCATGCTTATACTACTAGTGATACTAGTAGTATAGGAATTAGTGAGGCTTCAGAACTTGCTCCACAAGTTCTTCGGATTAGCATTACTAATCTAGCTCGTCATGATGATAATCTTAATGATATTCGTCATGACGAAACTCATGGAAATAGAACTAGTGATGACTGATATTGCTAGTGATATTGCTAGTGGTATTGCTCATGGAGATTTACTCTCATAACAAAAAGTTATAGAGGTGAAATTAGAGGTGACGAGAGGTATTGAATGTGGAGAAAGAGGATATGGAGATGAAAGTGGTGAATGTGGATTTCGTGGAGAATGAGATGGTGGAGTTGAATGTGGTTCAAATAGGGTTAAATTGAGGTTGATAGTGGAGTTGGATGTGATTGTGGTAGTGGTGAATGTGGAGATAGGTGTGGAGATGGTCATGCTGAAGGAACTAGTCCTGCTGGTATTCCTCTTCCTCCTCTTCATCCTTCTCCACATCCTATTCCTAATCAATCTAAACCTATTGTTCCAACTCCCTCTTATTCCCTCTCATAACCTTTAGTTATATCTTCATAACCATTAGTTATAACCTCTAGTTATATCATCGTTGTTAGTATTAGTTCCAACTCCTTCTCTTTCTCTCCTATAACTTCTCGTTATACTATCATAATCTCTAGTTATATCACTATCAGTTTCAGTCATAGCATCATCTTCTTAATCTCATTGACGTTCGTCATGACTATTAGTCATACAATCGTCATTAAGACTAGTCCTAACAGTATTATCAAGTCTAATAAGACTTCTAGTCATAATGACTAATAGCATTAGTTCTAGTTAATAATAGCACTATTAATATTATCAGTATTATAATGACTATTAATACTAGTCATGTTAATATTGCTGGTGATATTACTAATGATATTCTTAATATTCTTGATATTACTGATTCTCTTTATACTAATGATACTCTTGATACTATTGATATTTATTATACTCATGGTAAGTTAATTCCTATTGCTATAACTATTTTAGTTATTTTAATATAGCTATTGATTATTAGTTAGAATTATAGTATAAATAAATTATAATATATTTGGAGTATTATATTTAATTATTATATTTGTCGTGTTGTTCAGTAGAGTAATATTGCTACTGATAATAATATTAATCTTAAACTTATAAGTGTTATGGTAAATTTTGATAATGTTACTACTGGTATTCCACAAAAACCTAGAAAAAAGACTATGGCTGAAAGTTTAGAAGAAGCTAAACAAGAAGGTAGACTTGTTGTTCCAGAAGAGGATAAACAAGAAAATGCTGTTGTTAGTATTGAAACTGTTCAATCTAAGTCTGATAAGCCTAAGAAAAAGAAGAAAGTTAAAGTTAGAAAAGATGGTGAACAAACTGTTACTGTCAGTCAAGAAGATAATGATTTTAAAGATGCTAAGACTGATAAGTGTGGTGTTCCTGTTGGAATTAATGTTCCTCAGCATATTCTTGATGTAGTTTGTATTGTTAAGTTTAATGCTGCTTTTAGACGTCATACTTCTCTTAATATTCTTCATACTTTAGAAGACGATGGTAGGATTAATAACTCTAAAGGTGCTTATGTTGATTTTCTATGGAATAAGTTTAGAGTTACTGCTGATGGTGGTCTTCGTAGAGAATATAGATATACAGAAGATTTATTTATTGATGCTCTTGTTAAAGCTCATGCTGATGTAGCTACTGATAATCAAAAGGTTATTAATAGTATGATTGATACAGAAGCTGAACTTAATAAAGCTAAATCTCCTGATTAACTAAGTTTGTAGTATAGACTCCCCGTGGAGGATGATAGTGTTGTTGAATTAGTTAAAGCTAGTCTTCATTTGCTATTCATTTTATCCATTTTGTTACAGGGTTTTATATTTGTTTGTTTAGAGTTAAATACATTGATGATAATCATCCTCTACTCGGAGTTTATTTTAAATATATTATTATGGAAAGAACTGATATTTATTTTGTTGAAGATGATACAAGTTTCAATAATAATGTTGAAGGTGTTGAAATTCATGCAGAATGTCTAAGTCAAGATTATGATGACATTGCTTGGGAACCAACAGTTGATGATACTCCTGCTGTTGATCCTGAAAATGATATTTTTGGTTATTACGATTAATTAAATGTTTGTATTATGAATTATAATGAAATTTTTGCAAGTTGTATTATGTCTGAATTACGTAACGAAGCTGATTTATCAAAGAGTTGTGAATATTGTAAAGAATTAGCTGATTTTAGTGAAGCTATTAAAGGTAAAGGTTTATCTAGTAAAGAATATGCTCTAGCTATTAATTTATTTAGTTTTGTTTATAGAGAAAAACGCCATCTTGAGGATTTTAGTAATAGTGAACAAACTATTATTGAATATGCTCTTGATAATTTTCAAATAGATTGGCTAGTAAGACGTTGGGATAGTGTAATTAAATCTAAAGATGAACTTAAAAACGTTATTGCTGTTCTTCCCCAAGAATTTAAAAACATGATTACTAATTTTGTTGATACACAAAATGTTATTAATCATGTTATTGCTGACCATCTTATTAAAACTTCTGAGGATGAAATAATTGAAATAAATAAAATGCTTAATCCTGCTCCAAATAATGAAAATAAACTTAAGGATTTTACTGAAAATGAACTTATAGAAGAACTTAAACGTAGAGAAAAAGAACGAATTGCTACAAAATAATTAATAATCCCATTTTAGATACTATGGTCTGTGAAGATAGTAGTATTATTTCACTTGCTGATGATGGAGGAATTGAACTCCGAAACTATAATATTTATCCGTTTTAATCTGGTTAAAATTGTGCTAATAGCATGGTCTGTGAAGATAGTGCTATTGATAATTATTATAGTCCAAGTGTGTTATGTTTTAGTCATATAATACTTTTTGGTTAAGTATTTGGTGTTAATATTTTAGTTATTATTAATTGTGAAATTAGTAATAATAGTGATTGTGTAAACTCATATATTATTTGTGCCTAGCTTTGTCTGTGAAGATATTGCTAGGCTTTTTAGTATGTATATTATTAACTTTAGATATATTATTAAAATGGATAATTTTGATTCTCTTATTTTTGATGGTCTATTAGATAGATACATTGAAGAACAAGCTAAGTTTGAAAAAGGACAGGTAGTATATATGGAATATACTTATCAATATCATAATCAAACTAAACTTGGTGTTTGTGTTGGTATTGTAACTGGAATTGGAGTTACTAAGGTTGAACGTACAATAGGTAATAATAAATATATTGATTATCCTATTGTATATACTGTTACTCATGCTAAAGGTGTAAGTTATAATGTTAGTGAATGTAAACTTGGTTCTGTATCTGAACATATTCTTAAAGAACGTCTTAAACGTGATGGTAAGAATAATGAACGGAATAATGAGGCTGAACAGAATGGCTAGTTATTCATAGTCTGACATGTTCATGGATATAATTCTTTTGCCCTCTGTTGAATTTTCATATATAATCTGATTAATCTATCACGATTAATATTGAGTTCAATACAGGGCAAAAGAACTAGCTAATAAATGTTAAACTAAAAATTTAATACAGTTTTATTATGAATTATATTGCTTATAAGAATATTGATGGTACTATTACAACTGGATTTAAAGTTAAACTTTATGATATAGTTACTTTGAATACTGGTTATTGGAAAGATAAACTTGCTATTGTTCTATATATTAATGAAGCTAAAAAACAAATTAAAGTTCGTATTATCGAATGTGGTATGGATTTAACTCTTAAAGTTAAAGATGTTCAATTTGTTAATCATAATAATAGAACTGCTGCTCGTTCTTATATTGATTTATGTAATAAACTATCTAAAGCCTTTCACGATAAATATACTGATAAACAGTATATAAAAAATAATTGGTTTACTGATAAGTTTATTATTAATGATGTAACTGCTACTACTATTGCCATAGGTATTGGTCAATATATTACTAATATTGATAGCGATAGATATTCTGTTAGTGCTATTATGTGGCTTAGTGATATTAAAGATTATATAGATGCTTTACTTAAATATGGTGATTTTGATTTTGTTGCTAAGGCATTTAAAATTTATAATATTACTGATACTAGATTTGAACTTATTCGTAAACTTTATAATTATTTCTATGATTGAAGATGCTATTGGATATATTCTTGGAGTTTGTGTTGGATGTATTTTATTTCTTATTTATGAAGTATTTAATCTATATAAGAAGATTGAACGAATTAATATAGATATTAATAAACTTCAAATTAAAGATATAGAATTTCATCGTAATATTGAATTTATTATTAATTATAGTGAATGTAATAAAAAAGTTCTTGAACATTTTATTGATAAACTTAATGAACTTAATGATAGTATTAAAGCGAAAGTTGATGACTAGCTTGCTTCCATCCTCTACGGGGGGTCGCCACGGAGCGTAGCGTAGTGGCTCTACTAATCTAACTATTATTGAATTTATTATAGTTTTAACTATTAAATATAATTGTTTTATTAATCTTTAAAAATGTAAAGTACTTATGAAAAAGTATGATGAAGTTTCTGTTGTTCGTCAACTTAATAATGTTGGCGCTGTTATTGGAATCAATCCTGCTAGTAAAGTTATTAAAGTAGCTAAGAATAGTTCTATTGGTAATGGAACTAGTGGTAAGATTGATTTTCTTACTCATTATTGCGGTTATTATCTTAAATATGTTGATGTTGTTCAACAACAAAAAGAACGTGATGAAGAGATTGCTGCTAAGAAAGCTGCTAAAAAGGCTGCTCGTAAAGCTAAATTTGCAGAGGATAATACTTTTAAAGGTATTACTCGTGCTGTTGATAAACGTATGCGTGCTATTAAAAGAAAATAGTATGCTATGGTTAGTTTTAAATTCTCATTTGGAGTTGTAGGTAAATCCAAAGAGAAAGGAATAGTCAATAAATATGTTATTATAGTTGCCAAATGTGAAGGTATTATTAGATATATTGATGGTACTTATAAAGTAGAATATAATGGCAAGCTATATAGCATTACAGGTGAAAGTTACAGAACTAAAGGAAAGAAAGTTGTTTATGCTCGTCGATTAGATGAATATAATCATAGAATTAAAATTATAAGAGATAGTGAAAATAGAAAAACTGTTGATACTAGATTTTATATTCCTTTTGCTGCTGGACTTATAGCTAAAGGTAAAATTGTTAAAATGCCTTTTGCTAAGGAATTGTTTCATATTACTACATGTTATAATCGTGGTGATAGTGAATCTACTATTTTAGCTTTTCAAGAATGGAAAGAATATGAAGATAAAGTTAAAAATAATCTTATTGATGTAAACAACGAATTGTAATGATTGGTAATCTTAATATTGCTAATAGTAATAGAAAAGATACTAACATTAAGTTTACTAAAGACCAAGAAATAGCTGTGCATGAACTTATTGAGTTTCTTGCACAGCCTTGGGATGAGAAGAAATATATTAATGCTCTTTGTGGTGCTGGAGGTACAGGTAAGACATTTGTTGTTAAATATGTTATTAATAATTGCAAATGGTCTGGTGGTGTTATACGTTGTGCTGCTCCTACACATAAAGCTTGTAGAGTTCTTAGTAATTCTATTGGTGGAAAAGAAGTTAATACAATTCAATCATTATTTGGTTTTAGACTTGATGTTAATATTGAAAATTTTGACCCTGAAAATCCTGCCTTTAATCCTGTTGGAAAAGATAAATTATATGGTCTTAAAGTTTTAATTATTGATGAAGCTTCTATGCTTAATGCTAAACTTGTTAAGTATATTAGTAATAAATGTAAGAAGCTTCAAATTAAAGTTATAATGCTTGGTGACTCTAGTCAGCTTCCACCTGTTAATGAGAAAACTAGTCAAGCTTTTCTTATTGCTAGTAATACTTATTATCTTAAAGAAGTTGTACGACAAGGAGATAATAATCCTATTAGTAAACTTCTTAAACTTCTTCGAGAAGATATAGATAGTAAGAATGGATGGAGATTTCTTGATTATATATCTAAAAATAGACAAGATTATAATGAAGAAACTAAAGGATTTTATGTTTGTGGTCAAACTGAATTTTCTGATTTAATTGATACTTGTTTTAATGATGAAAAATATACTAAAAATATTGATTTGTATCGTATTATAGCTTATACTAATAGTCGTGTTGCACAATGGAATAACCATGTAAGACATATGATTATTCAAGATGCTGATAAAAGTCTTATTACTCGTAATGATTTAATAATGAGTTATACTACTGTTGTTAATGTTTTTAATGATATTATTATTAATAATAGTGAAGAATATATTGTTAAAGATATTGTTGATACAGTTGATAATGATTATGAGTTTAAAGGATTTCTTATTAAGTTTCAAGCTATTCATGGTGGTGCTATAACTCAACCTTTATTTGTTATTGACCATTATGATAACTATACATTTCAGATGTATTATAAGAAGTTGACTAGTCTTATTGATGATGCTAAAAAAGCTAGTAGTTCTGAACGTGGAAGTAAATGGAAACAGTATTTTGATTTTAAACGTAAATATCTTATCGCTTCTAATATTACAAATAGTAATGGTAAGATTTTATTTAGTAGAGATTTAGATTATGGTTTTGCAATTACTTCTCATAGAGCACAAGGTTCTACTTATAAAAATGTATTTGTAGATATTAACGATATGATTTATGATAAATATGGTCATCCTTATACTAATAGAGATGAAATGCTTCGTAGATTGTATGTTGCTTGTTCTCGCGCTAGTAATCAATTAGTATTATCTTATGGTAAGTAAAACTGTTGACGAATATCCTGATTGTGCTAGATGTCCAAATCGTATATTTAATACAGGTAAATATATACAAGGTGGTAGAGGAAGTATTCATGGAGATGTTGTTTTCCTATTTCCTAGGGGTGATAGAAATTATTGTGAAGGTTATCAATTATTTACTGATATTGGTAATCTTTATGATGAATATTCTGGACGTAATAACACTGAAGATGTATATATGACTTATAGTATTAAATGTGCTTGTTCTAATAATTATAATACATATCTTACTGCTATTGATAAATGTCGTAATATTCTATGGAAAGAATTAGCTAGAATTAATTATAAGTATCTATTTATATTTGGTGATGCTTATCTTAGTATTAGTAATAATCATATTCCTAGATTTATGGCTACTGGTGGTAAGTATATATTTAATAATTATTCTCCTCTTATTAAATTTAAAGATGATAATCTTTATCATATATTTAAACAGCGTTTTGCTGATGATGTTAATTGGGTTAATCAAAATAGAAATAACTATGGATTAAATTATATAAATGATTAATTGTATAGCTTATGATGTTGAAGTTTTAAGAAATTTCTTTTCTGTTACTTTTGTTAGTATTAATAGTTATCTTAAAGTTTTTAAAGATTGTGTTAATGCTGATGGAAAAGCTATTCCTTTAGTTCAAAAACTATCTGTTAAAGAAATTAAATCTCGTTTTGAAACTGTTGAAAAACATAGTTTTTATATAACAGATAAAGATGATAGTCAATTACTTTCTATGATAGGTTATATTAATAAAACTAGATGTTATAAGGATTCTAATGGAAATATTATTCGTACTGACTTGTATGGATTTAATAATTTCAATTATGATAATCTTATGATTGCTGCTTTACTTAGTTTTTATATGCGTACGAATAGTACGAAAGAACTTATTAATAAGTTATATGAAACTAGTAAAACTATTATTTCTAGTCAAGATGATAAAGATAAATTTAGAACTGATTTTTATCTTAATAGTCTTAGAAAATATAAACTACCATTTACAGGTATTGATGTAATGCGTATATTTGCTCTTAATAAAGCAAGTGTAGTTGTAGATAGTAAAACTGGTGAACGTAAACCTGTTCCTAAAGGTTTAAAACAAACTTCAATTAATCTTCAATGGTATGAACTTCTAGAATATGAACTTCCTGATATTAATGAAGAAGAAGCTGAACTATATAATGAAATTCCTAATCTTAAAGGAATGAATGTTAAACAGCTTAATAAACTAGTAGATAAATGGGATAGATTTATTCTTGATGAATATATTGAACCTATGATGTATTATAATCTTAATGATGTTTTCATTGTAGCTGAAATAGTTCGTCTTTATCCAGAAGAAATTAAATCTCGTTATGCTATTAGTAAAGCATATGATGTTGATGTTCTTAATTCTAGTCGTAGTAAAACTGCTGATATTCTTTTTGAGAAATTTTATAGTAAGTTTAGTGGTCTTGCTCCTGAACAATGGAAAGGTAAGAAAACTGAAAGAACTGCTATGAGTTTTAAAAAAATTATTTTTCCTTTTATTAAGTTTAAAACTAAACCTATGCAAGACTTTCTTGATGAATGTCTTAAAACTACTATTTATAGAGTTAATAAAGATGCGTTTAGTAAAGAAGTTAAAATTGGAAATGTAACTTATACTGTTGCAACTGGAGGTTTACATAGTCAAGATAATCCTGTTGAACTTTGGAGTAGTGGAAGAGAATTATTTCCATCCTCTACGGGGGGTCAACACGATGTTCTTAATGACGATGATTATGTTTATATTCATGCTGATATTAATAGTATGTATCCTAGTATTATTGCTGCTCATAAAGTAGCTCCAGCTCATCTTGATACTAATGCTTTCTGTAATCTTATTGAATGGCTTAAAAATAAGCGAGTTGAAGTTAAGCATAGTAATGAAGATATTGTAGATGGAATTGATAGAGATACTTTAGCTTTAGTTCTTAAGATTGTTATTAATTCTGTTTATGGCAAACTTGGGTTTGAAGCTGGTAATCTTTATGATAGACTTGCTGTACTTAAAACTACTATTAATGGACAATTAATGATGTTAATGTTAGTAGAAGAGTTAGAAATAAATAATATTCATGTATTAAGTGCTAATACTGATGGTATTGTTATTAAACTTTATAAACGAGATATTGACATTTATAATCGTATTAAAGATACTTGGGAAAATATTACTAAACTTAAGTTTGATACAGATTATTATAATTGTCTAATTAGCAGAGATGTAAATAATTATCTTAGCCAATTTAGAGTTATTAAAAATGGTGTTCATAAACTTAAACTTGAATCTAAAGGTGCTCTTAATCCTATGATGTATTCTTTAGATTTAACTAAAGGTTATTCTATGCCTATTGTTGCTCAAGCTATTGAAAACTATTTTCTTAAGAATAAACCTGTAATGGATACTCTTCAAGAAGCTACTAATATTCTTGACTTTTGTCTTACTCAAAATGTAGGTAAACAATTTCATGTAGAAGAAACTAAAATTGAAAATGGACAAGTTACTCATGTTGTTTGTCAAAGATATGTTAGGTTTTATGTTTCTAATAGAGGTTATATTATTGAGAAAGTTCATAATGAAAATGGTTCTCGTAGTAGAATGGCAGCTGGTTCTGTTGTAACAGTTATTAATAGTCTTGATGATAAAGATATTTCTCTTAGAGATATTAATTTTAAATTTTATTATCAAGAAGCTATGAAGATTATTAATCCTATTAAACTTAAGATTTCTCCTAAAGGTAAAGGTAAAAGTAAAATTAAAAAATATAGCGGTATGTATAATCCTATTTTTAATGAAGATGATTTTGGATGAAAAATATAGTTGAAGAATCATATAGTAAACTTATTAATAAATGGGGTTCTAAAGATTATAAAGGTGTTGGAACTATCCATTGTGTTCAACCTCTTGATTATTCTGAAATTATAAGTAGAGTTATTACTCTGATGAGGAATAAAAATCCTAATCTTAAAATACTTATTGTTACAGATAATTGGAAAAGAAGAACTGAAATTGTTGATGGTCTTAAAAATCATAATATAAATATAGATACTATTAATATTCTTACTCATACTTATGTTAATAGTAGATATAATTATAGTTATGATATTTCTATTGTTGTTGGAGTTAATGAATGGAATCTTTCTTGTAATACAGTTTTTAATCATGCTAGATTTAAACTTATGATTATAACTAAAGATGCTATTGATACTGCCAAGCTAAAAGAAATTTATACTAATATTCCTCCTATTAATGATAATATAAGTTCTAGTGGTATTAATGCTATGCGGGCTTTACTCCCCGTAGAGGAACACAGAGAGCCAATTTTGTTTGTTAATCAAGATGATATTACTAATTACGATAAATATACTGAATTTATTACTCAGACTATTCAAGTATTTGGTAATCTTGATAATATTAAATGTGCTCGAAATGGTACTCAAGATGGACGTAGTGCTATTCAATATATTACAGAAATAGCTGAATATAATGGATGGAGTGCTGATATGGATATGACTAATCCTTTTAGTAAACAAATTGATGAATGTTATAATCCTCTTGTTCTTGCTGAACGCGTTAAGACTTTTTATAATATTGTTCGTGAACGTACGCTTATATGTTCTGATAATGTTTGTAAACTAGAAAGAATAGTTGAAATTATTAAAGATAATCCTGATAAACGATTTCTTATTATTAGTAAGAGAGGTGAATATGCTGCTACTGTAACTAAATATATTAATGATAAACTAGGTGAAATTTGTGGTGATTATCATGATAAAATTGAGGATAAAGTTCTAGTTGATAGTAATGGTATTCCTGTTTTGTACAAGTCTGGAAGCAAGAAAGGGACTGCTCGTATAATCAAATCTAAGGCTATTTCCACGCTGAATTTGAAGTCTTTTAATGACGGCTTATTAAGAGTATTATCTATAAAAAATAATTCAACTGACAGCCTAGAAACAAGCGTAGACGAATGGATTTTAACCTCACCTTTATGTGATACCATAGATGAACTTATTTATCGTTATAATAATGTTAATTGTAGTCAATCAAAACTTAAAGTACATAAACTTTATATAGCTGGTACTATCGAAGAAGCAAGTTTAAAAAAGGAAAAGTTATCAGTTAACCATGAAGTTATACAGAATGTTAATTCTGATATTAGTGCTCAAAATTTTGATGATATTGTTTGCTAGTATAAATATAATAGTTACATTTGTTGTGTAATCAAAATCGCTCTTTGATAGAATGGACGAAGATAAAGAAGTTAAAGTTAATGATACTACTGTTGCTGTTAGTAATAGTGGTATTGAAAAACAACATGGTGTTCAACATTCTGTTGCTCCATATCAGCTTAATTATATGAGTGAAGCTGAAATTGCAAATCTTGAAGTATTTATCAAACGTGTTATGCGTAGTGATAAATGTGGTATTAAGTCTGTTGAAGATGGTCTTGCTATTGCAATGAGAGCTAAAGACCTTAGACTTCCATTTTCTACTTGCATTGAACATATTCATGTAGTTCAAGGTAAAACAGGTGTTGATGTTCACATTATTAAGGCATTACTTGTCAAAGGCAGCGTGAGTTGGGAAAAAGTAGATGATTATCGCGCTCTGTACGAATATACAGATGGCTTTAATGCTTATGATGAAGATAAACTTCCATCTGACTGTATTAAGTGTCTTACTCCCAAAGAGGCACAAACTAAAAATGCAGAAGATAAAGACCATGAACATATATATGTTTATCCTGTTAAATACTATAAAGATTATAATGGTAATGTATATAAAGAATATCAACTTAATGGTAAGTTTGAAATAGCTACTAATACTGCTGAAGCTAAACAAATTGCTTCTACTGGTAAAGTTCCTGTTTATAGAATACCTGCTGTTCCTATTGATTATATTACTAGTTATCGTTTTTATCGTAAAATTGGAGAACGTAATATGGTTGCTACTGGTGAGTTTACTTATAAAGATGCTATTGTTGCTGGATGTTTTGAAAAAGATACTTATAAGAAATATCCTAAAATAATGATAAGTCATAGAGCATTTGTTTATGGTGCTCGTGAAATTGCTAATGATTTAATTATGGGCTGTTTAAGCACAGAAGAATTAAAGACTATGCAAGGTATTGATTTGAGTAATGAAGATATTATTGATATTACTGAAATTCAATAACATAAACAAACTAGAGAAATTATTATTAAACAAAACAGTCGTATGACTGATATTATTAACATTTAAATTGAAAGAAAAATGAAAGATTTTAAGAAAGGTTTGAGTTTTGGTATGGGTATTGTTAATGCTGGTCAAAGAGCAGTTAGTGAAGAACCTGAATTGGTAGTTGTTTCTACTCCTGGTAGTTTCCGTATGACTGCCCAAGTTTCTAAAGCTCTCGGCATTGCTCATGGTGAATATGTAATGTTCATTAATAACTGTGCAAATATTGATAATGCTATTATCAATAAAGTACCCGAAGTTGTTGCTTTCTGTGAAGAACAAGGTTTGGATATTGAATCTCCCGAAGCTGCTATGGCTGTTCATGCTGAATTTGATATTTGGGCTTTGGCTAAAGGTATTGCTGAATTAGACAAGAATGGTAATCCTTGCACTACTCGTGTTCGTATGACTAAGAATGATAAGATTAAGTATGTTAATACTTATTTCCAAGAAACTCTTGAAGGTGCTTTATCTTCTTCTAATGAAGAACTTAAAGCTGCTCTTGGTCGTGAAGGTATTACCGAAGATGAACAGAAAGAACTTTTGATTAGCTGTATTCAAGGTGATGAAGTTGCTAAGATTAAAGGTTCTAAGTGTGCTAATACTGCTGCTTTGTCTGGTATTGGTGTAACTCTTAACTTTACTGATTCTAATGTTTGGAAACAGTTGAAAGCTGATATGACTGATGAAGAAGCTACTTCTAAGAATCGTGTTTATACAGTAGATATTGATAACTTGCAAGAAGCTGTTGTTAATAACGGTCATAAAGATATTGTTGTTAAGATTGCAATGCTTACCGAATATAAAGATGAAGAACCTATTCGTATCGGTAAGAAAGCTGAAAAAGAAGAAACTGCTGAATAATCAAATCTTCGTCCTAGAAATATAGTATCTTGAACATAGAGCTGCATTGTTAGTATTGCTAATAGTGCAGCTCTTATTTTATCTAATAATTCTTTTAATTACTTTAATTATGTCGACAGAAAAAGAAATTAAGAATGAAGCTACTGTTGTAGCAAGTGCTGAACAAACTGCTAATGCAGAAGTACAAACTCCTAAAAAACGTAGAGGTAGAGGTATTAATAATGATTTACGTGATGTAACTCGTAAAAAGTTTGATGAACGTACTGATTGTAATAAAGCTAATGGCTTGTTTATTGGTCATCTTGAAGATGTTAAAGTTGATTGGGCTACACTGAAAGATGATGTTCAAGGTATGCCTTCATTTGCTGGTATGAGTATTCCTTATCTTACATTTACTTTTGCTAGTAATCATGAAAATATTAACGAGCGTCGTTATGTAACTCAACGTCTTCTTCCTGCTGAAAGTAATGTTGAAACTATTCCCGGCGGTAAAGGTGCTTGGAAAGTTGATAACATTTTCCGCTTTATGAAACATATATATAATGTATTTGTTCTTAAAGGTCGTGATTTAACAGAAGAAGAAATTGATGCTCTTACTTTACCTTTTGAAGATTTTGATGAAAATATGCAGTATGTACCTGTTGAAGCTGAGGAAGTTATAGCTGGTTATAAGACTGTGTTTGAAAATTATGTTAAGTTACTTAACAATAATGGTAAGCCTGTTTATAATGATGCTAAAGGTAAACCTATTACTATTTGGATGAAGCTTCTTCGTTTCGTTAAGAATGATGGTAAATGGCGTGCTGTTGTTGGAAGTAAATCTTCATTTGGTGATTTAGGATTTCCTACATTTATCAATGATGGAGTTATTGAACTTTATAAAGAACAATCTGCTCCTAGTTTGCATATTGACCCTTATAAAGAAAGTATTGTTTATCAAAAATCTGCCGAACAAGCTAAACAGCCAAATGTTGCTATGCCTGGTGTTGGTGTAATGCCTGGTGTTCAAACTGCTACTCCTATAAATCCTGTTAGTGGATTTAATGGCGGTGGAGATTTTAGTCAATTTGGTGGTGGTAATGATGCTGCTGGTGCTTTTGTTAATCCAACAGAAGATTTGCCATTTTAAAAAATTAAAGTTAGTTAAATAGTTGTATGTAAGAGGATTGGGTACTATTTTAGTACCTAGTCCTCTTTTTTTATATGTTCACGATAAAGGTCAAATTAGAAATATTATGAAAAGAAATATTAGTAATACTATTTTAACTAAAGATTATATTTTCTCTAAAGTTAGTCAAATTACTATTTTTAGTACTTATACTGGAATTAGTGTTGAAGATATACAACATTGTATAGATACAGGAGAATTTATATCTAGTCCTTTTCGTGAAGATACTCATCCTAGTTTTGGTTTTAGATATGATAATAGGAATAAACTTAAAGGAAGAGATTTTGCTGGATATTGGTGGGGAGATTGTATAGATGCTGCTGCAACTGTACTCTCTGAAATTGTTCATAAGCAAATTGATATTTCTATTAAAAGTCAATTTCTATTTGTTCTTAAACATATTGCTTATACTTTTAGAAATATTATTTATGGACAAGATAAAGATGAAAACAACGATTATAATATTGCTAGGGCTATTAGTAATGTACGTAATCATAAACCTATTATTGAACTTGTTACTCGTCCGTGGAATAATTTAGATGCTAAGTATTGGGGACAGTTTGGTGTTAATCTTAATTTTCTTAATACTCATTTTGTTTATCCTGTTGACCAATTTTATATTAATCGTTCAACTAATCCTATTCCTAAATATTTTTACGATAAAGATAAAACGGATTTATGTTATGGATATGTTCTTGGACAAGATAAAAGAGGAATAGTTAATGTTAAATTGTATTTTCCAAATAGGAATAAGAAAACTGAAGTTAAGTTTATAACTAATAGTAATACTATTGAAGGAGTTATTAATCTTGAATTAGATAGATATGATGCTATTATTATTACTAAATCTACTAAAGATAGATTAAGTCTTGAAAGTTATATAAAGAATTATAGCCATTCCATCCTCCACGGGGGGTCTACACTGGAAACTAAGTATATTGGTGTTGTTAATATTCCGCATGAAACTTATAAACTTCGTCAAATTGAATATGATTGGCTTCGTAGTAAACTTACTAGAAATGGTTTTCTAATCAGTCTTATGGATAATGATAGAACAGGTCTTATGGAAGCTGTTATTCTTAAGAATGATTATGATATTATACCTATTATTATTCCTAAAGAACTTGGTGTTAAAGATTTTGCTGAATTAAGAAGTAGTTATTCTATAAATGTTATTAATGAATTAACTCAACAAGTTGTTAAATATATAGAAGATAATTATGGAGAAGAAACTGAATTTACTTGGAATACGGAAGAAAGTGATACTTTACCATACTAAAAGTTTAGTTGGTATTACTTATACCGTAATGCGTCCTATTACTGAAGAAGATGAAAAGAATATTGATAAGCTAGAATATCTTGATATAGATAATAGACATATTGATAAAAAAGATATTTATTGCTATGGAGAAATTAATTTATCTTCTGATGATGATATTCAATATCTCAAAAAGTTTAACTTACTTGATACTGATAATGGTGGAATTATTCATAGTAATTTTAATTATCAAGAAGGTTATGCTCTTATTGAAGGAATAGCTAAAACTTATCCTACATTTGATATTATTGAATGGTTTAAATATAATCATTGTCTTATAGGTAAACCAACTCGTATTATTATTTATAAATGTAAGAAAGAAAATCTATGATAATAAAAGGATATGAAGAAAAGCTAGATGATAGAGATGTTAGATATATTAATTATGTTATTGATAAATCTACAATGGCTGATGCAATTGAATCTTATATTAAAGATTTAGATTGTACTACTATTTATCCTGATGGTTCTCGTCCTAGACAAACTATTAATTATGGTTATCGTATTACTCTTTCTAGTATTGAATATATTCTTGATAAACTTTATCTTGTTCTAGAACATCATCCAGAAAAAGCTCAAAGTTATATTGATTATCGTAATACTATTATTAAAAGAATTATTGATATACATGAAAAAAATCTTGATTTCGAGAGAAGAAACCCAGTACGATATTATAGTAAAGAACCAAGGAAACGCACTAGAAGTGCTAGCAGAGTTAATCAATCAAAAGATGTCTTTACAGGTAAACCCATTGATGTTAGCACCGGTATTGCAAAGGCTATTAAGCCTAAAAAGGAAACGATTGCTCAGCGTAAAGCTAAACTTCTAGGTGGTAAAGCTGTTAGTTTTGCATTTAATGGTTTAAAAATAAGTGAACATAATGAATAAACTTTATCGTAGAAATAATAATGGTGTGCCTACTGTTTGGTGGGCTGAACTTGACAGTGGTACTAATAGTATCACTGTTTTTTATGGTCTTGTTCGAGGTAATATTCGTAAAGAAGTTTATGCTGTTACTCAAAAAGATGGTCAAAAAGAACTTGAAAGTAGATATAATGATAAGATTAAACAAGGATATATATATCTTAATGAACTTTGCGATATGCAGGGTTTACCCCCCGTGGAGGATGGAGATAATGATACTCTATTTAATTTTCTAAATACTTATCTACCTAAAGACCTTAGTAATGGAAACAGTAATCTTCTACTTCCAATGCTTGCTAAAACGTATAATGGTAATGTTTGGAAAAAAGTCAGTTGTATGTATGGTCAGTATAAGATTAATGGTCTTCGTTGTATTGTTACTGCTTATACTCAAAATGATATGTTTAAACCTGTTAGGCTTCGTTTCCAAAGTCGTGAAGGTCTTACTTGGAATACTTTGGAGAATCTTAGCGATTATCTTCTTTATGTTATTCCTGCAAATATTATCAGTGATATGATTGATGGGTCTGTTGCTCTTGATGGTGAGATTTATCTTCCAGGCTATACTATAAATCAAATTAATCATTTTGTTAAAGACAGTAATTGTCCTGAAAATAAACTTCTTCAATTTTGGTGTTATGATATTATGATGGAAGGTGATCAAAGTAGTAGAAATGATTATCGTTATGGTATTAAATCTCCTACTTCTTTTTATAATATTGAAAATCATTATGGCAATATAGAAAGATTTATTGTTCTTCCTAGTAGATACATTAATAATGATAATGAAGCTATTGAAACTAGAAATCATTATATTAATATAGGTTTTGAAGGTCTTATACTTCGTAATCCAGACATGGATTATCAATATGGCAGACGTAGAGCTAATTATATGGAGAAGTTTAAAGATGCTGCTGAAGGAGATTTTATAATTCTTGATATTTATAAAGAAAAGAAACGTGATTTACCTATTCTTCTTTGTAAAAATGATATTAATGATGAAAAATTTGAAACTCGTTTAAGTGTTAGCCATATTGTTCAGCAAGAAGTTTTATTCGATTCTCAATCTTATATTGGTAGAACTGTTCATATAGAATATGGCGAACGAAGTGGTGTTTCTAGAGTTCCGTTTCATATTAAAACTGTTGTTATAAATGGAAATACTTGATTATAATATAATTAAAAATCATAGTTTAGATAGAACTAAATCTTACTTTAGTTATTATTATAAATCTATTATTCTATTTACTGATTATGATGCTAAAAGTTATAATTTTGCTACTAGATATAATGATATAACTAAAAAGAATGAACTTTATGTAATTCTATATAAAGATAAAGTTTCTAATGGTGGTGTTCCTCTTATTAGAGATGCTAATACAGGATTTAAGTTATTTCTTTCTAGTTATATTATTAATACTCTAGATAAAAGATTATATACTAAGTTTGTTGCTAGTAAATGTGATTTTAATATTAATGTTAAATTTGTAGAAGAACGTGATGATTTTTGTATTATTTATAATATAGATATTGATTAAGTTAAACCTAGTGCTCATATCGAGTGCTAGGTTTTCTTGTTTCAGACTGGATGTAAAATGATACATAACACGCTCGTAGATATGATTCTTTTTGCCTACATTGAATTTTATATATCAAAATGAAGAATCTATCACGATTCAATTTGCGTGGCATTGTGAGCTTTAAAATGCGTAATTCTTACTATTACATTCAGCATCAAATTTATCATTAAGTTTACTAGTAAATTCCTATTATATTTTTATATTTGTGCTGATAAAAAAAAACAAATTATTATGAATCTTAATAAACCTAGTCTTATTGGTATTAAAGGATTTAAAGGAAGTGGTAAAGATACTGTTGCTTCTATGATTAGTTATATCCTTTATGTTGGTACTACCAAAGCTAATTTTGATAGTTGGCATGTTCAACATCAAGCAGATATTGTTAGTAATAGTGAAATTATAATTCATTTTGCTGATAAACTTAAAGATGATATTACTGATTTATGTGGTATTAATCGTTGTTTATTAGATAATAGACTTATTAAAGAAACCCATTATTATAATTTTGCAACTGGAATTGTTTCTATGAATACTAAAGATTCTTACCATGTTATTGATGAAGTACCTACAAATTTATCTCATTTATTAGCATTAAATGGTAATAATGTTAGTATTAAAATTCGTACCCTTCTTCAATATTATGGTACTGAAGTTATTAGAAATAAGTTTTGGCAAGAAGCTTTTATTTGTTATACAATTAATAAAGCATTTGGTGTTATACATAAAGAGGGACGTTGTATAATAGCTGATGTTAGATTTGATAATGAATGTGAAGCTATTAAAAAATATGGAGGAGTTATAATAAGAATAGACAGAAAAGTTAATGAAAGTAATAACAACCATGAAAGTGAGAAAATAAAGATTTCTCAAGATGAATATGTTATTACAAATGATGCTACTCTTATGGGATTATTTTATAAAGTTCTTGGTTTTGTAATTAATAATATTGTATGAAGTTACATTCTATTTTTGGTATAAATGGTCTTGCTAGAACTTGTTTATGTTGTGGTAAGATTATAGGTTATACTCCTATTGGAGATAATGTTGATGAAGACCTTTCTAATAGTAAACAAATTGCTGATGCTACTGTATGTAAAGAATGCATAGATAAATTAGATAATGAAACTTGTTTTGTGGCTTGTGATGTTAATAAAGAAGGTTATGTAATTTCTACTTATGATACTTTATGGATTAAAAATAATGGTCTTAAAGAGTTTTTTAAAGAACTTGATTTAATACAACCTATTAATATTATGCCTAAAGAACATTTCTATACTGTATTTGGTAATGTAATTAAAGATTTTTATAGTAATAAAGAAGATGAAAATAATAGAACCTAAAGTTGAACTTTGGCGTCAAGAAGATGCTAAAGCTCATGTTGCTAGATGTGCTAGAGTTTGTTATGGAAAAGAAACAGGTAATGATGAAGCTACTATTAAAAGATTAATTAATAGTAAACATTGGAGTATGTTTCGTCATGAAACTGTATATGCTATGATTCCTATTGAATTATGGTATGGAAATTTTGGAGAAATTCTTAAGGGTTATAAAGCTTCTCCTTATATTTCATGGGTTACTGTTAGAGATTATATATATGTTTCTACTAATGGTAATTTTATGTTAGATATAGAAAAATATGAACCTGTTTTATATAATGAAATTAATAATTATAGAGTTAGTGAAGAAGAATTTAATTCTTGTGAAACTGCTTATAATCTTTTTGCTCGTTGGACATTTTGTGTAGATACTCAAATTAGTACTTCTCGTGAATTAAATAGAGTTAGTCCTAATAATATTGCTGAAAAATCTACTCGTTATGTTTACGAAGATGGTACTATTTGTAGACCTCATTGGATGAGTAATGATATAGCTAATCATTTTAATAATGAACCTATATTTGACGAATGGATTGTTGAAAATGAAGAACATAAAAAAGTTTATTTATATTATGATGCTTGTGAAAGTAGTTTTAATAAATATCACATTCTTATTGATGAATATAATATGAATCGTCAAGATGCTCGTGGTATTCTTCCTATTGATACTGCTACTCGATGTGTTTATACATATTCTATTCTTGAATGGCGCGCTATTCTTGATTTACGTTATTATGGTACTACTGGTAAGCCTCATCCAAATGCCTATATTATTGCTAGTATGATTAGAGATGAATTAATGGAACTTGGTTATGACTTTAGATGAATTTCGTAGACATCCTGCTTATGATTATTATATAATAACTCTTGTTTCTGATTGTCTTGTTTGTGATTTAGAAACTAAATTCGATAATCAATATACTATTATTTATATGAAAAGACCTAATTTTGAAAATAAGAGAAAAGATTATATAATAAGTGTTCCTTGCGATATTGCTGATGAAAGTGAAGAATATATTCAATCTCTTCTTACTTATGATAATTATAAAGATTTAGAATATATTCGTAAAGATAATGAATTTTATTTTTATCTTAAAACTTATTCTAATGAATGATATTAATCAACTTAAACATTTTGATGCTCTTGATTATAAAGGTGAATATTTTACTAATGAACTAAAAGATGGTGAAGAATTTCTTTATTCTACTATTAAAATTCAAGATGATAGTAAAGTTACATTTCTATGTAAATATAATAAAAATAAACATATTCAACCTTGTAATTATTGTCCATTAGCAAGATATCTTTGTCTTGGTATTGATTGTCGTGCTGTTATACTTAAACAAGTAAAATATTAAAAGAAATAAATTATTAATCATTTAAATATTAAAGTTATGAAAAGAAGTTTTTATGGATTTAATAATCGTTTTAGAACTACTAAAAATACAGAAGTTGTTGTATTTGAAAAAGGTGGATTTGTTGGAAATCTTGGTTTAAGTAAAAAACTATGGAATAAATATGTTGAAGTTGGAAGAAAATATAAAACTAATACAGATAAAATGACAGCTAGCGATTATACTCATTTATTTGGATATTTAAATCCTTATTATCGTGCTGCTTATTCAATTCCTAAACGTAAAAGATAATGGCTAGTATTTATAATATTACTGCTGAGCTTGAGGATATATTTCTTGAGTTAGAAGAAAATGGTGGAGAATTAACTCCTGAACTTGAAGAACGTCTTGCTATTACACAAGATAATCTTAAAGAAAAACTTAATAATTATCGTAAAGCATATACAATGCTTAATCTTGATGCTGAATCTTGTAAAAAAGAAGAACAACGATTAGCTTGTCTTCGTAAAACTAAAGAAAATAACGCTAATAGACTTAAAAATGTTATGCTTGATGCTGTTATTACTTATGGTAATTTAGGTGAGTCTGGTAATAGAAGTATTGATTTAGTTGATAGTAAACTTTATACTAGAAATAGTAAATGTGTTGAAATAGATGAAAATCTTAATCAAATATTTATTGATTTAGTTCTTGAACAACTTCAACCTATATGGGATAATGATATGTTTAATAATACTCTTAATAGAGAAGAATTTCTAGATTGTGTTAATTATCAATTTGAACATAAATATCCTGAGCAATCTGCTAAACTTAAAGAAGAAACTGGAAGTTATTTTACTCTTGATGATTTAGATTGTATTAGAATTAAATTTGAAACTGAAAAGCCTATTGGTGATTTACTTAATAAAGAGAATTTTGATTTAATTAGCACTTTCTTTAATCATCAACATGAAATGACTAGAAGTAGTTCTGTTAATAAAACTACTATGAAAAATATTCTTAACAATGGTAGAGATATTAGTATTGCTAAGTTTGTCGAAAATACTAGTCTTATTATTAAATAGCTAAATTATACTCCCCGTGGAGGATGATGTGCATTCCATCCTCTACGGGGAGTCAACACTACTAATCTTGTTAATTATGGAACTAGAAGATAAAGTAAGAGAAGTAATTAAATGGTATATAGATACCTATGGAGTTACTAACAGTCAAGCTATTAGAGATATTGAACGTATTATTGAATATATTAAAACTTATAATTAATGTATAAAGTTAAAGGTAAACCTTGGGCTTATTCTGGTGCTATTGATGTATCAGATTGTTCTACTGCTAAAGAAGTTATGATTAAAGCTAATCTTAACTTTGAAGTAGCTAAATGTGAATTGGTTGGTAAAATGCCTATTAAACTTACTGGTACAGATGAAGAACTTGACAGAATTATTAAAGAACAGAAAAATGGCGCTCACGTATTTGGTACTGACATTTATCGTAAGTGTGATAACGCCTTTGCTACCTATCGTACTGATTGCAATATTCCTCTAGGAACAGTTAGAAATAAATATACAATTGTTCAAAATAATGAAGCTTTTAATTTCTTTGATGATGCAATTGGTAAAAATTCTGCTATTTGGCAAACTGCTGGTTTTTGGGGTAATGGAGAAAGAATATTTGTAAGTGCTAAACTTCCAAATAATTTTCTTGTTAAAGGTGATCCTATTGAAAATTATTTAGTATTTACTAATACTCATGATGGCAGTGGTGGAGTTAAGATTTTATTTACTCCTATTAGAGTTGTTTGTCAAAATACTCTTAATGCTGCTATTCATTCTAGTAGTAATTATGTTAGTTTTAGACATACATCTAGTGTTCATAACAAAATTAGTATTGCACAAGAAATATTAGGTATTAGTAAAATTAAATCTGAAGAATTTGCTCAATATTGTAATTTGCTTGCTGATATTAAAGTTACTGATGAAGATGTAATTCAATTTATTGGAGAAAATATTCTTAATCAAGATGAAGTTCAACGTCTTAAAGATACAGGTCATACTATTAAAGATATAGCTTATCGTAATGGTTTAGCTTTATCTGATAGTAAAATAAGTAGTAGAAAAATGAATGTTATTTCTGATACTTATAATTATTATTTTGATGGTCCTGGTCAAAGAGATATTTTAGGTACTGCTTGGGGAGCTGTTAATGCTGTTAGTGGATATTATTCTAATATAGATAATATTGAAGGTACTAAACGTTTTGATAGTATTTGTTATGGTGATAAATCAAGAAAAATAGAAAATGCTTTTGCACTTGCAGAAGCTCTTTAATTTATTAATTTAATTATATATGGAAATAAAAGTATTTAAGCTAAAAGAAATTCAACTTCTTAGTGGAGATGTTGTAGATGTAGAACAGTATTGTAATGTTCAACCTATTTTACCTGTTTATGGTAAAGAAGGTGATGCTTGTATGGATATTTATCCTATACACTGTGAATATGATAATACTAAAGATAGATTTATATATCATACTGGTTTAGCATTTGCTATTGGTAATGATGATGATGGTAATCCTAATGAAATGGCTCTTCGTCCTAGAAGTAATCTCACTAAATCTGATTTTTATATGCCAAATGCGCCTGGTACTTTAGACTATAAAAATTATTAATTTATTAACAAATACATTTGGAATAATAGTATTTTTATTATATTTGTAGTTGTATTTTAATTAATAAAGCTATGAGTATAAAATTTAATTTTAACAGTTTTAAAACTGTTGATAAAAAAGAATCTACTAGAAAAGGTAATGGTTCTGTTAAAAGAGTTTGTGCATTTTGTGGAAAAGAATTTATTACTTATCCTTGGAGAGGTGCTGGTAAATATTGCTCTCATAAATGTGCTACTGACGCTACTAAAGTTGAACATATACCTAATGTTAAATGTTGTATTTGTAACAAACCTATTTATATTAAACCTAGTAGACTTGAACGAAGTAAAACAAAAATGTTTACTTGTTCTAAAGAATGTATGGGTAAAATGAGAAGTAGAGTATTTGTTGGTGAACTTAATCCTAATTATAATAATACTAAAGATAGAGTTCTATATACAAATAATGGTAAACAATATTATCATTGTATCAGACATAATCATCCTTATAAAGGATATTTAGATTATGTTCCAGAACATAGACTTATTATTGAAGAACATTATAATTTATTTGATAAAAAATATTTTAATATTATTGATGGTAAATATTATCTAAAACCTGAAATAGATGTTCATCATATTGATAAAAATGGTCTTAATAATGATATTAATAATTTAATACCTCTTACTCGTTCTGAACATACTTCTATTCATAATAATGAAAAAACTATTATTCGTGATGTAGATGGAAGAATTAAAACTGTAGTCTTTAAACAGGGTGAATTGCTGGAAACTCATAATGACAATGACAATCAGCAGCCAAGTATTAGCAGTAATGCTTTTAAAGGTTCAACGACTAACAGCCGAGTCCAAACAGATAATGCTGAGGATAGTAATGCTGACACGAGTGCCCTGCCTAGTATTAATACTAGTGATGATATAGTCTGAACTACACATATATGTCATATTTAAAATAAAAGTGTAGAACATAAGGATAAAGAGCCTTATGGATAACATCCACGAATGGGTTATCGTGGAGAACTTCTTATTATTTTTAAGAATCGTACTTCTAGAGATTTAATTCATGCTGTATCTGACCTTGTTGAAGTAGTTGATAAACTTAGACAACATATGCATTTACCTGATAGTATGGTAGGTAATTCTAGACTTAAACTTAATAGTGTTAGAACTACAATGACTAATATTCTTGCTAAAGTTTCTATTCCTCCTTATGATTGTAATGGAGAAGATAGATGTGCACAATTAATTATTAATAGTGCTCAACGTATTACTTGGAAAGAAGTTAATTCTATTGAAGAACTTGGTGAAACTGAACGTGGAAACAAAGGATTTGGAGAAGGAACAGGAGGAGCAGCTAAAGCTTAAAGTTGGTGCTCGTTATATTCATAATAAAACGTCTAATGAATATATTATTGATAATATTACTAAAATGAAACATCCAGATACAGGTAAATGGATTCCTGCTGTTATATATCATAGATATGGAAATCCTGACCATTTATGGTGTAGAAGTGTTGAAAGTTTTAAAACTCATTTTAGTGATGCTAAAGTTGAAGGAGATGAAGTATATCTATGAAAAAGTTAATACTATTTTATTTACCTGATTGTAATGTTAGTAAACTTTTTGAAGAAAGGCTTCACAAAGCTCTTGCTCTTACTGAGTTTGCCGGTAGGTTTAATCTTATTAGGCATAATCTATATACTGATAATGGTAGACAAGAGGCTAGGAGTATTGGTGTTAATGACGCTCCTACTGCTTATTGTAACGGGTCTGTGCTTCGTGGTGTGCAAAGTGATTACTCTATTAGGAAGTATCTTAGGAGCATATTAGAACAGTCATAGATCTATTTCTTTTGCCCTACATTGAATTTTAATATTTAATGTGATTAATCTATAACGCTTTGATTATCATTCAATGTAGGGCTTTAAAATAACCAATTTTATAAATTCTCATTATATTATATAAATATTATGGTTAAAATTGAATTTTATTATAGAAGTACTGATAAAGATAAAACAGAAGCTATGCGAGAAGCTATTGATATTGCTTTATTTGGTACTAATGTTCAATGTCAATTTAGATATCTTCCTGACCATCTTATTCTTGAAGATATGATACTTGCTAAGGCTACTAGCGGTAAGAATATTACTGAATATCCTACTTGTATTATATATAGAGATGATGTAGAATATAAACGATATAGTAATTCTGTTACTTGGGAAGAACTTCGATATGATATTAATTATCTTACTGGTGATGAACCTACAAGACAAACTAATGATATATATATTGAAGCGTTTATTGATGAACATGATTGTATAACTCGTGCTAAATGTGCTGAGGCTATTGCTTGGATATGGAAATATCATAATACTAAAGTTGAATATATTCAAACTAATATTGATAATCCAAATAGATTTTCTGTTGTTGTTAAAGATAATTGGAGAACTTATTCTACTTATATTTATTCCGATAGTCTTACTTCTGATATGATTAAAAACTCTTTACTTAGAGTTCCTAATACTATTAAAGAAGCTGTTAAAAATAATGCTATTGTATTATGATACGTATTGACTGTTTTGTTAAAAGTGAATGTGATGCTTGTAAAATTGCAGTTAAAAGTATAACTAATGCTGTTAATGAAGCCAGTTGTGATATTACTTTAAATATTAGAAAAATAAGTGAAGTTGCTACTAGTATTAAAAAGTTTCCTACTACTATTATATATAAAGAAACTTTATCGCATGAACTTAAAGAACTAGCTAGATTGGAAGGTAGTTTTCCTAGTGAATATATTGAAGATATTATTGATAAACTTGAAAAAGAATAAACTATGACAGTTCGAGAACTTATTGACATTCTTAATACTTGTGATGAAAACGCTAATGTTATCATTGAACAATAGGATGGTGATACATTTGGTATTGGAGAAGTAAATGATTATAGTAGTAATATTGGTGAAGTTATAATAGTTGTAGATTAAATATTTAAAATTATGAGTAAATTTATTGGAGTTAAAATGGTTGAAGCTGTACCTATGACAGCAGAAGACGCAATTAAAAATCATTATATTGTTTCTGCTTTTTCATCTGAAAAAGATGGTTATGAAGTAACTTATAACGATGGTTATAAATCTTGGTGTCCTAAAAGTATATTTGAACGTACCTATTTTGAGATAAAATTTGATGATAAACTTTCTCCCGAAGATATTGACAATTTTATTAAATCTGAATCTTGTACTACTGCTGGTAAGAAAACTACAATTGGTGTTCTTACATGTTTAACAGGATTTGAAGCTACTGTATCTTCTTCTTGTGTTAAACCTGAAAATTATGATATTAATATAGGTAAGAAATATGCTATTGAAAAAGCTAAAGACCAAATTTGGTCTGGTCTTGGATTTGTTCTTCAATGGGCTATTAATGGTCTAAAGAAGAAATAGTTATAGTTAATGCTAATGGTTTATATGTTATACTTAAAGCTAGCTCTAATAGAGCTGGCTTTATTAAATTTGATGATTAGCTTGGACCCGCTACGAGTGCTACGCACTCTTCGCTATACTCCCCGTAGAGGGTGGAATGGTAGTTGTGCTAGTAATATTAGTATAGTTATTAATGATAATGATTATATTGATTGAATGAATACTAGTCTATTCCATCCTCTACGGGGAGTTGAGCGTAGCGAAGCGGAGCGTTCTACTAATCCTTAAACTTATAGTCGTTGGCATGACTGAAACCTCGGTAGCTAAGCTAGTCTTACTACTGAGGTTTATTTTTATCTTATTGTTAAACTTAAATATATTATAATTATGGTTGCATTTATTGTTCTTCTTGGAATTATATTTGGTGGTGTTAAACTATTAGCTGTTGCTAATAATATTAGTGATAGTGAAGCTATGGATAAATATAGTGGAAAACTATTTGTTGTTGGTATTATAGTTTTTATTATTCTTATGTGTGTTATTGGTAATAATGATGATGGTTTTAATTAAGATAAAAGAAAAGGGGCTTGTCTAGGTAGTGATACCATAGGCAAGCCCTTATTTTTTACTAGGTTCAAGTCCAGCTTATTCAAATATATCTTTAGCTATATCTTTATAAGGTATAATACTAAGTATATTTTCATCAAGTTTATAATAACTATTATTATTAGGTAAATCAAGAACACGATTAATACTACGAACAACAGGTATATTACGAATAGCCATAACTTCAAACTTATTCATACCTTTATATCTACCAGTAGTATATTCCTCTGTGAAATCTTCTTCAATAAGGAATCTAGCAGCCATAGCAGTAGTACCAAGTAAGTCATTAATAGTTTGTCCAATAGCAACAGGACTAGACCATAGTTTTTTACCTTCAGCATAAGCACCAAACGGAGTAAATGATGCAGCTTCAGAAGCAAGACGGTCAGCATGATAAAGCATAAGATTATACATAATACTTTCATCATCATCACCACCCATACCAGTTATAGCAATTGCTCCAATAATAGCAGCACCTACATAAAGTAAATCACCTAAATTACGTCTAATATTTGCTTTTTCATGTTCAGGAAGAAGTTCATAATTAAGTTTGAAATTAACAGCAAATGAAAGTAAATTCTTACCATAAGTTTGGAACGCTTTAAGAACGTCACTTACATTATTAATTTCTCCTATATTACTTTCTTTAAACGGAATAGTTAGATAATCATAAAGACTAGTATAACTACCTTTTTCAATAGTACCAAGAGTTTCATTATAATAACCATTCCAACGATAACGTTTCTTAAAACCCGGATAAAGATGTTTATGATATTGCATTACCATACCACCCCACCAATGCTGTTCAAGATTAGCAGAACCAAGTTTATCATATACACCATGAACTTTCTTATTAACTTCACGAACTTTATCAATAAATCTAGCATACTCTTTAAGAGTAAGTTTACTATCAGTTTTTATTTGAGCGATTCCATCTTTAAGTTCAAATTGATTATAAATATCTGGAAGTTTTTCAAATTCACTATCAGCATTTTTAATAAGTTCTTTACGTTTAGCTATATATTCTCTTTTTTGTTCTTCATTAAGATAAGTCTTAACAAAGTCAAATATAGGATTAGCTTTAAAAAGATTATATTTAGCACGTTTTTTATTATCAGCTTTAGCATCATCCATGAACTTATTGAATTGTTCAAGAAGAGTTTGGTTCTCTCCTCCACGGGGAGTATTTATTACAGACATAAGAGCATCTTGTTCAGCTTTACGATGATACATTTCTTTACTCATTATATCATAACCGCCTCTACCATTATCAACAAGTCTATGAGATTTAAGCATAGCAAATAACATTACATTCTGCATATAATGTTCACCAACAGATTGAGGACTAAATAGTAATCCACGAACTCTACGAATATTTTCTCTAAGACCTTCAGCAGTACTAACTTCAGTTACTCTATCAAAATCAACTACATGACTAAGTTTAATAATAGCATCTTGAAGTGTACTACTATTTTCACTATACATATTAGCCATATAACTAACAGTTCCTTTAATCCATTCAGATTTACCAGCTTCCCAATCTTTAAGATTAATATATTCACCAGCAGCTCGTTCCATAAATATATTACTAGAACCAGTAAGAACGTTAGCAATACCACCAGTAATATTCATCATCATATATTTACTACCAGCAATATTTTGAGCAAGAGAACCTAGTTTAACTAGATTAGGAGTTTTATTATCTTTATATTGTTCAAATACAAGACGACGAATAAAACTTCTAAGATGTGCACTAGTTCTAGTTTGTTGTTCTTGTTTATATTCAATTTCTCCACCAGCACTAGCTTCTCTATTTTCACTTATACTACCTTTATAATTTATATCATAAGCAGTATTACTAGTAATAATTTGGTCAGCAGTATAAAGAAGATTTTTAACTGTTTTAATAGCATTATATCTATTACTTTCAATTAAGAAACTATTAAATACTTCTTCCCAATTACGATTAAGAATATCATTATGAATTTTATTATTCTTTTCAATAATCTCATCTCTAGCTTTAATAGCAGCAGCTTTACGTTTACTAAATTCTTCATCACTTTCATTAGGTTCTTTAAATCTAGGTATAGTAGGAAGTTGTTGAGTATCTTTATTAACTAATTGAATTAATCTAGGATTAGGAATATCATAATCTTTATCAAAAGTTAAATCTTCATTATTTCTCCAACTAGTATTATTAGGAACATTGGCTGTCCAACCAAGAAAACTAAGAGCTTGTTCAAAGTAATCTTTAACAGTCATATCTTTAGATTTAGGTAAAGCTGGAAGATAACCCATATCAACATATCGCTTATTACTATTAGTAAAACAATACTTTTTCATAAGTTCATTTACTTTATTCATAAGTTCAAGTTGATACTCATTAAGATTAGTATAATTAGGATTATCATATCCCGTTCCTACTTTATACTTATTAACAAAACTACTATATTCTGGATTAACAAGTTCTTCTTTAGGAGTAATATGCATTTGATTAATACGTGGTTCATAATTACCAACAACAGCTGAACCATCATCTTTAATCATTTGCATAGTAGTCCAAATACGAATAGGTTTAATAGTACGAGTATATGGGTCAAAATAATGATTATCTCTATACCATTGTTTATATTCAACACTATCAATACCATATTTATCAAGAACTTCTTTTTCTTTCATATAATAATATTGAGTAATAGTTTCTCTAGTTCTTTTTTGAAGAATATTAATTGCAGCAGTTCTATCAATATCAGTCCATTTATCTAAATCTTTAGGCTTAATAACACCATAAATAGTTCTATTAGGTCTTTCTGCAATAGTTCCATTTTCTTCAACTTGTTCACTAAATACTTCTAGCCATTTATCATAATACTTTTTACCTTTAGCAAAAGCTCTATTTTTATCAAGTTCATATTGTTTCCAATTATAAGTAACATCACATTCACTTTCAATAAATTCAGCAACACGTTTTGCTTTATCTTTATCAGTACTCTTTTCACCTCTAGTAATTTCATTAAATACTTCAAAACCAGTCTTGAGTTGTTCTAAATCTTCTTGACTAATATCAGCAGTATTAAGAGTTCTAGTAGCATTATCAAAATATTTTTCAAGTATTTTATTAATAGCTTCTCCTACATTAATTTCTTCTTCACTTTTAGATTTATTACCAGTAAGATAATTATAAAAATCAGCACGATAAATTCTTAATTCATCTTCAGCAGAACGAATAATACCAACATAAGGCATACCATTACCTTTAGTATATTTATATTTTCTAACTGTTTCAGCTTTTATAAGAGCTGCACGTTCTTCAGGTATTTTACGTCCATCAACTACGTTAAATTCATCTTTAGCTTGAAATTCTTTAATAGCAAGATTAAGAACACTATTGCCTTTATTAGCGTCTTTAAGTTCTTCAAATGCCCAATTTAAATCTTCTATATCTTTAATATCAAGAATATATCTAGTATTCTTACGAATCCATTCTTTAGCTTCACGATATTCAGGAACTTTCATAAGTTCTTCCATACTAATAAGAAGATTACCATTAGCATCACGTTGACTTTCATATTTACTAATAATAGAAAGTTGTTCTTTAAGTTTAGAATCAAATCCTTCTTTAGCTTGCTTATCATAAAACATTTCTTTAACTTTACGAATATTAGTTTGATAAGCGCGAAGTCTTTCAGCTACATTCAAATCATGACCAATCTTTTTATTACCTTCTTCGTCATAAAGACTAGTAAGACTATCCATTTGAGCATAGATACGTCCAAGTTCTTCATCTTGACTTTGCGTAGTAACATTATCAGTCGCTTGACTTAGAATATCTCGTATTCTACCATTAAGTCTTTTATATTCAGCAAATTCTTTAGGAATACCATCATCTCCTTTTTTAAGACCAAGAAGACTTCTTTCAAGATTTATAATATAAGTAGAATATTCAATAGTAACATCATTACCATCTTCATCTTGAACTGTAATTGGTTTAAGCTGATAAATAGTAGTCATATCAATAAATTTAGCTTTATTAGATAAAGCAATAAGATGTTCAACACTATTTATACCAAATTTTTGTTCAGCTTCAATAGCAGCATCTCTATATTTCTTCATCTTTTCTTCCCAAACAGGATTATTAGGTTGAATTAATCTACCATCATCATCAATAATGCTATCAAGACTAACAGATTTACCATTTTTAGTAGCTCTAGATTTAAGTTCTTTAAGATAGTTTCTAAAGTCATTAGATTCTTTAATACCATTAAGACGACCTTCTTCAACAGTACCCATTACATCTTTAAGTATATTCTGCAATACAAAGTTACGATTAGCACGAATATCTTGTATCCAATAATCCATAAATCCAGTATCACCATAAGCATCAAATTCTTTCATAAGACCACTTATATAATTAGGATTAGTAGTGCGTAATTGAATCCATCTTTCAAACCAATCTTTTCTAGCCGAATGTACAGTAGTATTAGAATCAACTTGATTAACTAATTTTTGAATCTTTCTAATATTCTCTTTAGTTTTATCATCAAGATTTGTACTATCAATATCAATCTCGCTAATAAGTTTGTATTTATTCTTAAATGTATTAGCACTAAGAATAACATCTAAGAAACGATTTTGAAGTTGTTCATCTTTAAGAACTTTACTAATAACATCTTTATCGTTAATAGGTTTATCAATACCATCAATTTTAATAAAACGATTAATATCATTAAGAATATTATTAGCTTCAACATCTATATAATTAGCAATAACTGATAATGAAAATTCAGAATTATCAGAAAGACTACTACTATCAAGATAATTAATTTCAGCATTATTAAGAGCATTTAATACATTTTGAGCAGCAGGTTGCCCATGACGAACAGCGCGTGATATAATTAAACTTGCATTTTTAGCAAATCTACCAATAGGAGTTTGGTCATCAACACTACTATATCTATCTGTATTACTAGTAACTCTATTTATTTCATTTTCATTAATTTCAATAAACAATCCAAGTTTATTATCTTCAATATTAGGATATTTAGCTTTATACTGTTTTAAATCATCGCTTAAATTAATAGCAGTAGTTCCATTAATATTAAGATAAAATTTACCATTAATAGTATATATAGTATTATTCTCAAAAGGAGTATTCATAAAAGGTTGGAAATACTCATCAGAAATATATTTACCATATAGTTCAGGAACTTCTTTATAACCTTTATTTATAGCTTCATTAATATTATCTTTAATACCATCAATAAATTTATCTCGTTTTTCTTGTTGAGTAAGACCATCATAAAGGAGAACAGCTAATGGTTTATGAATATTATTATTAGCTATAATACTAGGTTCAATACTATTATAAGTTTCAAATGATTCAAGTCTATCAATAGGATAATAAGCTAAAGTTCCATCATAAGTTCCTTTAATATATAAATTTCTATTAATTCTAATAACATTAACAGCATCTCCATTTCTTATTATTCCTACATTATCAAGATTTTCTTGACCATTAAAAGTAATAATACCACTTCTTTTTAGACTATAATTAATTTTATTATTAGTAAGTCTTTTAAATGTATAACTAGGACAATTAAAACTATTATAATTCTTACGAATAAAACCAATTATATCTTCAACATTATCTTTATCAACAAAACCATAACTATTAATACCTTTCATAGCTATATCTCCAATAGCTATTCCGCCCTCACTCAATCCTCTAAGGGGAGTATTACTTATAAGTCTACTAATATTTCTAGTTCTAAATTTATGACCTTCAACAATAAAAGCATATTTAACTAAATCAAGAGCTGTAAGTTTAATAAGAGGATTAGGATGATTCCAAGCTCTATCAAACAATCTATGGGCTTCATCATTAGTAATATCACCTTGTATGTAATTAATATATTGAATATTTACATTACGACGATTATTTCTTTCATCATTAGCAACTATTTCAATATGTTCAAATACACTACCATCTTGACTAAAATTACGTTTAATCCAATCAACTTTCTGAGCAGGAGTAAGTTTAGCAAATACATCAATTTCAGTTTGTGTAGGCTCAAATATATTTTTAACTATAACATCATCAGTTTTAATATTAACTAATGTACCACTAACTCTACCAACTTCTAAAGCTCTAGATTGTCCAGTGCCATATTCTTTAATGAATTTAGGATGAACAAATTCTCCATTAACAATAGTAACAGGTAAATTAAGATAAGAACTACCATTATTACCTACTTCTAGTTTATTAATAAGATAATCTTTATAGTCATTATATAACTTTTCAGTCATTATTCCACCTTTAGTCCATTCTGCTATTCTATATACATAATCAATAAATACAGGATTAGCAGTTTCAAATACTTGTTGAGTAGCTTTAACACTAAGAGCAGTACTCATTTGTAAAAATGCAGCTAAACTAGGATAACTACTTTTAGATATATCAGATTTAATAAATGCATTTATACCACCACTAATATCAGGAAATACACTCTCTAATAGCAAGGTTTGACCCCCCGTAGAGGATGGAGCATAAATATTACTATTCTCAATAACAGTTCTAGCATCTCTAAATACTTTATCACTAGCATAAAAACTTTGTTTAGCACCATATTTATCAGCACTAAGAATATTAAGATTATTACTTATATCCTGTCCGATTGAGTTTAACCGATTGAATTGTGCTAGAACATAAAGGTCAAATAAAACCTGCTGAACGCCATTCATTTCCCCTCTAAGACGAGATTTATATGCGTCTGATGAAAATATAAGGTCAGGTGATGAAAATGCGTCAGAAACGCTTAAATTGAATAATTTCTTGAAAGTTTCACCATAACTTTCATTAATAATATCAATTAGCTTTTTACGTCCAGCAAAATTAACTTTTTCACCAAAACCAAGATTATGAGCAACTTCTCTAATAGCTTCAGTAAGCGGATTTTTAGTACCTTCCGCAAGAACACTATTAGTTTCTTTCCATTTACGAACTAGTATATCAATAGCAGGTTGCCACATAAATCCAATAGCAGTATCATAATTACTTCCAAAGTCAACAATAGTTTTAAAAGCATTAAACGTATAAGTATTTTCATTATGTATAGCTCCCTCTTTCATAACATCAAGAATATGAGCAGTAGTCTGAGAACTATAAGGATTAATCAAATAGCCATCAACATTCTTATCATCTCCAGACCAACCAAAATTTTTATGAGTAATACGAATATGTTTATTACCAATAGTTTCAACATTTTCTTTACCATATCTATTAACAGCTTCTTGCTCACTAATCACATCAGTAGTATACATAACTTTAATACCTTCACTATGATTAGCTTTAGTAACATTTCCAATACTCATAAAAGTATCTCGATTAACACTGATACCTTTAAGTTTAATACCAGAAGTAGCAGCATCAAACCAATCAAGTTGAGTAAAGAAATCACTAGGAGCAACAGTTGTTTTATTAGCGCCAACTATTTCTGCATAAGTTTCATTAGCTTCTTTGACATTTTCAAAATTAGAAGTAGTAGTATTTTCTTCAAATGCAGCAGGATTATTAAGTATATCAATAAATGATTGAATAATAGCATTAGTTCTAGCAGCTTGACTACTTGTATCCTCCACGGGGAGTTTTAAGTATGATTCGTAAGACTTAAGTCCACCATCATTAGCAATTTTTTCAACAACTTTAAGATTGCCATTATAGCCTTCAAGAGTAGCATTAATAGCATCTTCGCTATTTTTTAAAGAAGCTCTAATATTACCTTGTTTATTATAAGTTTTACCAAGAATCTTACGACTAGCTTTATCTACATTATCTTTAACATAATTAATATATCCTACTTCATCTTTAGTATATCTAGCATGAGTAATTTCAGTTGGAATGCCTTTAACAAGATTAAATGTTTTAGACATACCATAAACACTATCAACGTCAAAGTCAGAACCAGTTTGAGTAACCCATTCATCAGGAACAACAACAGTACTACCATAAGCATCTGGAAGAAACTCCTTAACATACATAATACATATAGATTGCTTACCTTCAGTAGGAATACGATAACCAATCATAGTACGTAATCTATCAGGAACTTGTTCAATATTTAATCCTTTAAGTTTACTACTCCATCTAGGAAGTTTAATTTCAGTATAATAAACAGGAGTGCCATCAACTTCTCCAATCTTTTTATATTGAAGTTTACTATCTGTTTGAGTTTGTTTATCAACTTTAAAACCAAAATCAGATAACTGAGCAGCATGCCAACCACTAATAAGTTGTCTAGTAATATTAGTATTAAAATAACTATTAGCAATACTTTCAAGTTTACTATTAATATTAGATAAGAATAAAGGAAGATTATTAAATCCAGCACTATCTAAATCGAAAAACTCAAGAAGAGCTTTTTCAACTCCTTGTTGTTGAGCATTTTCTTTAAATCTATCAAAAAATACAAAACGATTAAGATTTTTAATAGTACCATTAGAATTTAAATCAATATGACCATTATCATCTAATCCAATACCAAGTTCAGCACAAGTTTTTTCAAAACTATTTCTAATATTAGCTACATAATTATTAAATACTTTACTCTTAAGGTCATTAAGTTCAGTTCGATTAGGAAGATTATCAAGCATTTTCTTCATAATCTGAATAGCAGCTTTATTACTAGCATCAACCATATGTTGAGGAACTTCTTGCTGACGATAAAGATAATTATAACTAAATAGTTCAGAATTATCAAATACATTATTATCAAATTCTTTAAGAGCTTCATCAGTTAAAACACCATCATTATTCCAAAGTGTCATTCTGTTATGTTGTGCAACTTTAACAGTTTCAACAGTATTAATTTGATGAATACCTCTATTAGTCATTATATTATAAACTTTTTCAAGTTCTGTTCCTTTAATAAGTTTAGGAATAAGAACAAACTCAGCATTCTTTACTTGTCTAGGAACTTCAATACCAACAGTAGTATCATAATATAAATCATAATAGAAATTCTTTTGAATTTGAACTTTATTAGCAAATTTAGTCCAATCAATTTTATCTATTGGAGTATCATCTGTAAGACTTTGAATAAGTCCAGCATATTTATCTAATTCACCAGCAGCAGTAATACGACGAATCCATTCTTCAAGAGTAATATAAGATTGAGCATCATTAGCATTAACTCCTCCTTTAAACGGTTCTAGTATTCTTTCTCTGTCTTTTTTATCAAGTCCAGCTTTTTTAAGTTGATTATCAAGTCTATCAATAACAACTTTATCAGAAGCTTTAAAAGTATTATAAATAGTAACACCTCTAAATTTATCTTGAAGAACTACTTTTTTGCGTTTAGTAACTCCATTAACAGTATAAGGAACAGTAACAGCATTACCTTTAATAGTTATATCATATAAATCAGTAGCTATATCTAAATCATTTTTAGTAAAATCAGTATTACCAAAAGGATTACCACTAGCTTGTACTTCTTTAATACGTTTTAGAATAGCTTGACCATTTTTATAAAAACTTTGGTCACCACCATACATATCGTACATACTATCTCTAACAAGATAATCATTAACTAGAAATTCAGCTAAAGATTCATTATTAATCCTATCATCAATAAATGTACCATATTTATTTTTAAGTTCTTTATAACCATTAGTTATATATTCATTTAACCAATCAGCAACAGCATCTTCAAGAGCAACACGTTGTTCTGCATTAAGAACTACTTGATTATTAACATAGCTAAGCCCATGTGTAGACCCCCCGTAGAGGATGTCAATAGTCTTACCATACCCAATTAGTTCATTAAACGCTCCATTACTATTAGGAGTAATTTTACTAACTAAACGTTTAAAATTAAATACTCTACCAGCTAAAACTTTGTGCCCATCTTTAGTAATAAATACATTACCTTTTCCATCTTTATGATATTGATTATAAAAATGTTCAGGTTTATTATTATAAGTATCACTAAATTCAAAATCTCCATTAGTTAAAATAGGATTACCATTAGCATTAGTTTTAAACATTACATTAACAGCTTGAGCCATATTAGTAAGTTCTTGAATAGCTATATTATAATACTGTTTAAACAATGGATGTTCTCTATTTATAATTTTAGAACCATCTTCTAATTGACTTCGTAATCCATTAAGACTATATCTAGGAGCAGTAATAGTAAAGTTTTTAGGAGCATCACTAGGTATAGGAAGTAAATAATTAGCAGTAGGAGTTTCAGAATTATTAATATCAGTCATAAATAATCCCATAGCAGTAATTAAATAATCACCGTCACTCATACTACGATATAAGTCATTATTGTTATTATCTAATTCACTAATACCATTAAGAAGAGAAGTTTTAAACATACTACGAGCATATTCGGTAAGTTTAGGAGTTCCATTTCCAACTCTTCTAAATAATCCATAATTAATTATATTACCATTACTATCCCTATGTTCAAGAAGTAAATTACTATAATCATATTGATGACTAGCAAACTTTTGTTTAGCATAAGCTTCAACCATAGCGTTTTGCTCTTCAACAGTAGATTTATCATCATTGATTATTTTAGCAATATTAGTAATAAAACTTCTATTAATAACATCAGAACTTAAATTACCTTCGGGATTACGAGAATTAAGTTCAACAGGAATATAAATAATATCTTTAAAAACATCAGCCATTTGATATATAATAGAAGTATCACCTCTATTAATAAAACTATCAGGCATTTTAGTTCCTTTATCCTTTTTAAGTGCTTCTACATATTTATTATAGTTTTCAACTGTACGATTAATAACATTAGCAAAGTTAATAAGATTATTAGCCATAGCTACACGACCAATCTTAGCAATAGCTAAATTAAAACTAGCTTGATTAATATCTGGAAATATTTCTTTAAAAGCATCATATAAATAAAGATTAGCATGAGGAGTATTTTTATATCTATCATATATACGAAACTTTTCACGAGCAGTAGGAACACGATTAGTAATAATATTATTCTTAACATTATTATAAAAAGTATTCTGTAAAATAGTACGAGAATCAGTATTAGGATTAGTTACACGAGCACGAACATAACTATTACCATTAGAATCAGTTTGAATATAAGTTTCAATTTTAGATATAATAGGTTTATTAAACACCATCATATACTTATTAGCAAATACTTTATTTTTGCTAAGTAAATCATGTAATTGAATTAAACATTCACAATTTGGAATAGTTTCAGATATACGTTTAAGACTAGCTATAAAATTATCTACATTACTAGTATCAGCACTAGCATATAATATTTTAGATAAATAATTAGCATCAGAAAAAGTAACAACACCTAATTCATTATTAGTATCAAAAGGATAACTTCCATTATCAAGTTGAGAAGCAGCAGTAAGTTTAGGTAAACTTGCAAGATGATATTTAATAATTTCTTCTACGTGTTTATTAAAATCTTTAACTTCACCAATACTTAAATTCCAAAGTTGAGTCATTAAATCAATACCATCATCTATACTATTTTCATCTCCTTCAGTAGAAGTTTCATCAATATATCCACCTAATTCTTCATAATCAGTAGTTTGATATAATTCATCTCGTTTAATAAGTTTAGCTACATTTTTATTATTAAAAAGAGCTTCATTAAATTCCGCATTAGTTAATGAACGTAGTAATGCACCATAATTAAAATCTTGAGCATCACCATATTTACGAAGAAATGCTCCAAGACCATTAATTTTAATAGCAGGACTTGGATTATTAATAAAACTATTAAGTTCATTATTTTTAACTTCATCACTTCCGGCTAATTTCTTAGCACGTTTAAGTCCAGCATTAATAACAGTTTCATTAGTACGTTTTTTAATTTCATTAAAATTTAATGGAGCACCATTATATAGAAAATTAAAACTAAGTTTATTCATAATATCAGCCATATAAGTAATAGCTGTATCTCTAGCTTTAATTGTACTAAACAATCCACGTTCTTCTTTTTCAGCAATAGAAGCTACATCATCCATATTACGAAGTTTAATAGCTCTAGCTTCAAGAAGAGCATTATAAGCTTGTCTTCCAGAAGTTTTAATATTAATACCTCTATCAGCTACAATCTTCTTAAAGATTGGGTCTTCAACCATAGCTATAAGACTATAATAATCTGCATTATTAGAACCATGTTCTTTAATAATAATGTTATTAAGATTATTATATCCTACAAGTTTAATATTTCCACAACTCATAAGTTTATATTTAAGTTTAAATTCATTAATAGTAATACCTCTATGACTAATGTAAAGTAAAATTTTATTACATCGTCATAGAGGCTGTTTTCTTTCGTTTTAAGCGACTTTTATCTTTACTCGATTAATTCTACATACAGCTAAAACTGATGCGCCCTGTGTCAAGCAAAGTGGCAAATTCAGGCTGTTGGTCTATTGGTAAACGGCTAGTTAATTCAGCCATATTCAGCACTATATTATCATCAACACTACTAAACATATCAAGTCCATCATTAAGATTATCATTATTATAATTATAATCTTGACTGTTATCTTCATTAGGATTTTCAGTTTGTTCTGTACTAGCAGTTTCTTCTTCAAACTGAAAAGTTCCTTGAATAGCCTCTTGATTACTTTCTTTAGGCATTTTTTTAATAGCTTTATAAGCATCTCTAGCAGCAGCTAATAAACTATCTTCATTAATTTTAATACCTAACATATCAGCAATAACTTCAAGAAGTTTACTAAATAAAGTCTTACGTTTATTAACTTTTCTATTATCATATTTAATTTCATTAAGTGCAGTCATAAGAGCATTACTAGTAATACTTTCAACTAGAAATTCTTCAAGAGCTTCACTTGTATTAAAGTTCTCAAACAGATAAGGTTTAAGTCTTTCTTTAGTAGAATCATCTTGAGCATCAAGCCAAGCTTTAAATTTATCATATATAGGTTTAACTAAAGCAAGAGCTTGTTCAGTATTATATTTAGTATAAAGTTGTCTATGTAAACTTTCATGAAGTATAATATTAACAACTCGATAAACTCTTTGACCAGCAATAGCAGAACGATTAAGCTCAATAGTATCTGTATCACGATGATAAACAGCATTAACTTGATTACCATTATTATCAGTAATACTATCAACTATTTGAATATTCTTAGGTAAAATACCAATCTTTTGAAGAGAATCAATATAATCAATAGCGGTTTGGTCATTAGCAAAATACTTTTTAAGTCCACGAGTTAAATTCTTAGCAGTTATAGCAGATTCAAAAGCATTAAAATTAATAGCATTAAGAGTATCATCTAACATGAACTCTGATAGCTGTTCAGGTATTGCTCCATCCTCCACGGGGGGTCTACCCTCAAGTTCATAAGTAATATCGAGTTTAGAATGAATATCTATTTGCCAATTACCAGCAGTTTCGTCAGTATTCGTATTAGCTAGTTTAGTTCTAACTAAACCATTACTAATAATAAAATCTTGATAACTATTATAACTATAAGTTTTACCATCAATATTTATAATAGTTTTATCATTTTCACGATAAATATATTTATTAGTTTTATCATTAGTTTTTGTACTATCATTAATAAAATCTTTACTAATAGCAAATTGAGCATAGTTAAACATTTCATCAATAACAGGACGAAGAGCATTATCTAATTCATCAATAGTACTAGCATTAATTCCATAACTTTTACCTATTTTAAAAGCACTATTAACAACATAAGGAGAATTAATAATAATATTACGTTTATAATTACCAGCATCAGAATTAATAGTAAAAGCATAATCTTTACCATTAAAATGTGCACCTTTAACATAAAAACCTATATTAGTAGGATTAATACTAATTTGAAGTCCAGTATTTCTATCTCCGTTAATAAGTTTATTATTTCCAAATATATCTCCAAGACTTTGTTTAAGTTCACCAAAACTTATTTTTCCACTAATATAATCTCTACAAAGATTATTAACTTCATTTTTAATAGAATTAATAATACGTCGAGCATCACCTTTAAGTAGATTACTATTTAATGGAACTTGTTTACAAAAAGCATATAAAGAAGTACCATCACTACTTGGAATACTAATAACAGGCATACCATTAGTAGTAAGATTTTCAATAATAGTAGGTTTACTTTCTCCATTAAGATATAATTGACCTTGTACAACTACACCAAGTTTGTTAATATTTTCATCATAACCAACTACTGTTTCTTGTACATCATTCCATTCACCATTAGTATCATCAATAGTATTAAGAACTCCATATTTAACATTAGTAGCTCTAATTTTACCTTTAAAGTCACCTTTAACTATTGTAATAGCTTGGTCATAACTATTAAGAAGATTATTAAACCAACGATTAATACTAGCTTCATGACTATTTTCATAAGGCTGATTAAATATGTATTTAGTAAGATTAACAAGATGTCCAGCTAAATCAAAACTTGCAACAGGAGTAGTAAAATCTCTAACTATATCAGGATATTTAACTTCAAATTCTTTAAATAAAGTATCAAGTTCTTTATTTGTAACTTCTTCTTTAACGGCAAGTTCATATAAATGACTAATAAATTCTTCATCAAATCTGTCACCGTCAAGAATACTAATTAAAGCGTCTTTAAGTGGAGAAACAACTTGACCATTTTCAGCATGAATATTATATTTCCAACCTTGATTAACCATATCATAATTACCAAACTTATCAATATTTGGAACTCCTATATAACCAATAATTGTACCATTAGCAAATATATTAATACGTCTAAGTTTACTATCATATTCAGTTTCTAGATAATCACCTTGTTTAATAGAAGTAAACGCTTTAACATTTTCATTCTCTACTATATACTTAAGATTAACATTATTAGTATGTTCAATTTGAAGTCTTTCAAGACGTTCTTTAGCAATACCATCTACATATTGAACAAATTGTCTAGCATTAAGTTTCTTAATAGTTGATTCGTCAGTAGCACGATATTTACCTTGATTATTAGTGCTGGCGTAAAGATAGTTTTTTATTTGATTAAACAAGTAATTTTTAATAATTTTATTACCCGTAACACTATCTATATATTCAACTAATTGACCAATACTAAGATAGACTTTACCATTAACAATTTTACCTCTAGTATTACCTTCACTATCAACACTATTAGCAAAATCATCCATAACAGCTTCTATATTGCGTTCATTACCTGTAACAGTAGCATAAGTAGCATTAAGTAATAAACGTCTAGTACTATCATCTTGAACAGAACTATATAAACTACCTCCTGTAAGACCATCAATAATATTATTAACTATATCACTAGCTTCTGTTTGTTCAAATCCGGATTGACTAAGTTTATCAATAAAAGATTGTCTAGCATTAAGTAAATCGCTACTAGTAGACTCATGTCTTAAAGAATCCTCTAAATCAGCTATACTTTCATAAACCAAATCAGTACCTATTTGACCACGTTCAAAATCATCATCTGGAAGAGCATTATTAACTTCAGACTTAGGAGTACTAATAGGTTCTTGAGAAACTGGTTGTTCAGTTTGAGATTGAGGTTGTTCAGTATTAGTAGGCTCACTAGGAACCGCTTCGCTTCGCTCCGCTATACCCCCCGTAGAGGATGGAGATGAGTTAGTATCATCTACATCAGTTTCATTAACTTCATTAACATCAGGATTAACAGGAGCAACTTCTTCCTCTTTAGGAGCATTATTAACATCATTTTCAATCTCTGCAATTTCAGCTAATTGTTCTAATGTAGTTTTAAGATGTTCATTACCTTTAGAATTTAAATCAAGTGCAGCATAAGCATCTCGAATAACTTTATCTATATTAGGTTTATTACCATTATTAGCATCTTTAATAACAGAATTGACATATTCTTTACCATATTGTTTATAAGCATTACGTAAATCGTCCATAGCTTTATTAACAATCTTTTTACGACTATTATCAAAGAAGTTATTAAGATAAGTTATACGAGATTTAATATTATCATCAGATAAATTAAGTTGATTTTTATTAACTTCAACATTAATTTCGGCATTAACAACTTCTGCTAAATCTTTAAATACTTCATTATATTGTTTTTGAAGTTGAATAGCTGATTGAATATCATTTTTATTTTCAATATCAATAGGTGTATAAAGTTTATTAATAGCATCTAATCGTTCATTTAATTGAGCAATACGTTCTTGCTTAACAGAATTATTAATTGCTGCATTATCTTGAATAGTTTTAATATCTCTTTGAATACTATTAATAATATGTTGATAAATACCATTCTTAGCAGAATTAATATCAACATCTTCAATATGATTATTTGTAATATCTTGATTTAAAACATCATTAGCCCAATTAAGAAGATTATTATAATTTTCTTGACGATTACGAGCATGAACCATTTGGGTAGCTATAATACGACCAACTTCAAATCCGCCACCAAGTCTATTAACTTTATTTAAAGTAGTATTATATTCATTTTTAAGATTATTAATTTCAGTTTTAAATCTATTAATAAGTTCATTACTATCTTGTTGTTGTAATCCAAGTTTATTAGTAATACTATCATTAAATTCTTTACTATTAATAGAACTTTCAAGAAGTCCTAAATTACCAGCGTTCATAGAATTAATAATAATATTATCCATATATTCTTTTTCAGCTATACTACGAAGTTCTTCTTCAGTACCAACTACAATATCAGGATTAATTTGATTACCATTTTCATCAACAGTAATTATAAATGGATTTTTACCATTAGCAATACTATTAAGTCTTTCTTGATATGCTTGAAAAGTAGCAGTACGACCAAGAATTTCGTTTTCTCTTTGTTTTTCAGCAGAAGTCCAATCTTTATCAAGACGTTTATTAATAAACTCTCCAGCTTTATTCATAACACTACTAAAAGTAACACCACCAAGAGCACCCCAAAATGCTTGTTCCCATAGCATTGGGTCTTGAAGATAATCTTTAATAGTTTGTTGAGGAATATCTTTATCAAATACTTTTTTACCATTATATAAACCATCTTGACTAGCTATATAATTAATAGCTTCTTCAACTCCTTCTGTCCATTCGGCTTTAACACCATGAAGAATATCATCACCTACATCTTTTAATGTGCTAGTAATAGCTTGTTTAGTAGTTTTATTACTTAAAGCATTAGTAATTGCAGCGGCATCATCAATATTACTATTAAATGCAATATTTAAATTTCTAAGTCTGGAACTAGTTGTATTACCACTTAAAGCATTTTTCCATAAGTTCTTTAAACTATAAACTTGCCATACATCAAAAAGAACATTAGCCCAATCTTCAGCAAAAGTAACATCAGCACTATTTTTAGCAATATCTTTAGCTACTTCTTCATCAGACATATCTCTATATTTAGGATTATTATTATAAAACTCTTCCCTTTGTTTATCATTCATATTAGCAAGTTGAGTTTTAGAATAATCTTCAATATCTTGATATGTTTGTCTAGCTTCTTGATAATTTTCTAGATATCTAGAAGGAACTCCAATAGCAACAGCTTCAGCAGCTCTACTAGTAATAGCTCTAGACTTTTGAGTCATATTAATAGTATTAGCTATTTTATTAGCTAATTTATTAAAACGTATAGTTTTACCTGCAAAAGAAACACCTTTAGCAATTGCTGTACTAGGAACCATTAAAGTTAATGAACTGGCTATACTAGGAGCATTACTAGCCCACCAAGCAAAATCACCAATATCAAAAGCTGCATTAGGATTTTCTCTATATATAGCAAGACGTTCATTTATAGATTCTTTAATATTTTCTAATTCTTTAGTAGCTTCAGATTGATAATCATTAAAACTATCGTTAACCATATTATAGAAAGCATCAGCCAAATCAGCAAAACCAATAGCAGTACCAACAGTTATTTCATTACCAATTTGTCCAATCATTCTTAAACCTTGTTCCCAATTACTTTGATTAACAGCACGTTCTTTATCTAGTTTTTCAGGGTCATCAACAGGATTAACATAAACATCATAAGGAGCATATTTGTCTATATCATATTGATTAAGATTGTATGATTGTCCAGCAATACGACTAAATAAACGACTACGACCCTGGTCACTAATAGAAGTGCCAGGGTTGTAATCAACTAAAGTAGGAGGCTGAACAGCCCCCTTTTTAGTTTTAGGATTATATTCAGGATTAGGTGTTTTATTACCACCTTGTAGAAATTTTAATACATCCATATTAATATAGATTATTAGTTAATTCATCATAGTAATATTGAATAACATAAGGGTCTGTACTACCACTAAGTTGTGCAAGTTTAGTAGCAACATTTTGTTGAATAGCTTGTACAGCTTGTTCATCTACAGCCATTCCAGCTTTAACAGCAGTAACTGTTTGTTCCCATTGAGATAAATTATCTATAATATCAACAGCACTTTCTTTACTTACTAAACCAATAGTTTGATTATTAGTAGAATTAATTAGATTAAAACCGCCACCATTAGGTACTAATTTAAATTTATCAATTCCAGTAAATGCAACATTATTAGTAAGAGAAATAGGTCTATTAGCATTATAATAATTTTCAACTTTACCTTCTGCTTTCCAAGCAGTATCTTGATTCCAAGATTGAATAACAGCACTATCAATAGCTCCACTACCAACAAGAAGAGTTACAGGTTCTCTTTTAAGTTTACCTTCTGTATCGTAATAGCCAGCAATATTAATTTGAACACCAACATCTCCAGTTTTTGGATCACGAACTATAGTAGGAATGATTTCGTTTTCTTTAGCACTTCTAAGATATGCAGTATAAGCTTTTCTATCTTCAGAAGTCATATTTTCAAATACTCCATTCTCACTAGTAATATAGGCTTCACCTTGAGTTAAATCAATACCACTACGAATAGCCATCATAGCTTGTTCTTCTTTATTCTTTTTATAAGCTGAAAGTTTACTAGCTTCTTCAGGATTAGCGTTCATCATAAAATTAATTTCAGCTAATTCTGGAGTTAAAGCACTAATACCAATAGTAGAAGAAGTTATTTGACCACCATCAAGAACAGCATCATTTTTAGATTTAAGAGAATCAACATAATCAATTAAACCAATATAAGGTTCTTTATTACCTGTTGGTAATCCAGCATGATGTTCTTCACCATTAGAATCAACTCTAACAAATTTATCACCATATCCAAAAAATCTAGTCTTAGCAGAATTAAGAAAAGCATTTAAAGGATTTCTAGTATCTTCAGCTTCTTTAACAGCTTTACCAAAACTATAAATAGATTTATGATAATCTTTAGGTAATTCAGCATATCTATAACCATTACCATCAGAACCAAATCTTATACCAAGACTAGCCGCTTTTTTCTCTCCACCTAAAGCGCTAATAAATGAATTATATACATCATCATTATTAAAGTATTGTCTAATAGCAGAACTATCTCCAAATATCTGATTAACATATTTACTATATGTGTCAGAATATTTATTAGAAGGTAAGTCACTCAAACTAATAATAGAATTATAAGTATCAAATCCATCAATATTATCTTGAGATTTACCAACTTTAAGATTATTAATATATTCTTGATTATCAATAATATCATTAAGATAACTAAGCGCATATGCTCTATCAGTAGGATTGCTAATATTACTCATAATACTATTTCTAATAACATCTGTATCAGCAGTACTTAAATCAATATTAATATCAGGATTATATTTAGTAAGAAGTCCAGCTATTGATTGTCTATTAGTAGTAATTTCAGCTTGAGCTTGTGCAGGCATAAAATTATCAATACGAACAGGAGTACCTTTATAAGTTAAATTATCAATAGCTTGTTTTCTTTGAGTATTATTAGCAGCAGTTTTCTGAGCTAATGCTAATTGAGCTTTCCATGCAGCACCATATGTAGTATCACTACTTTGATTATAAAAAGTTGCAGCATTATAGAAAGGGTCAATACGTTTAGCAAGATATTGTTCAGGAGTAAGTAGAATACCATTTTTATCTGTTATATCAGGATTACTTCCATTTTGGTCATACTTCCATTTAGCAATTTTATAATCTTGCTCAAGACTAGCTTTAGCACCGGGAGTATTTTCAATAACAGCTTTAACAGCTTCAGCAAGTTTAGCTTTACTTAATCTTTGCCAATCACCTTTAGTATGAGAATAAATCTCTCCTGTAACAGATTTAGTAATATCATCAGTAACCTTACCGTTAGCATCAAGCCATCTTGTTTGACTACCACCACCTTGTTCTTTGGCAGCCCATTGAAGTGCTTGATTAAGTATTTGATTCATAGGAATTTCAGAAACTTCTTTATCAATAGGAGTCCATTTACTTCCACCAATAATATTACCATTCTTATCAGTTATATCTTGATAATTATATTTATTAACAGCACGATAATAATTCTTATAATCTTCCGATAAATCAGTACGTTTATCAAGATTATCCATATATGCTTTATAATCTTGTTGAGCACGTAAACGACCAATCATTCCGGGACTTGAAGTTATATCTCCATAAGTTCCAACTATATCATCAAGACTAGAATACGCATTACCATATTGCATATTTTCAGTAAGAGCATTACGAACTTTATTAAGTTGTTCTTGACGCCAAGCATCTTCAGCTTCATTTAAATCTAATTGAGCAAGTTGAGCATCAATCTGAGATTTAGTTTGAATAGCTTGTTGATGTCCTTGTTCAAGAGTATTATAAGTTTTAGCTAAAACATTTAAGTCAATAGGATTAACTTGTTGTCTAAAAGTAGGAGTATAAAAATTTATAGGCATAGTTATTTTCCTCCAAGTTTTCTACGTTTACGAATTACAAATTCATCATAATCAACTCCAGCATCTCTCATTATTCTATCATCAACATTAGGAGCAGATGCTCTCATAGCACTAATAGTATTATTTAAAGCTTTACGATTTTCATATCTACTAATCATATCTTGAATACCAGCATTAATACCACTAAATAAATTATTAATATTAGTTACTTTAGCTTCTCTAATACCATTATCAAATGCTGCTTTTCTATCTATATATTGATTGTATTGTTGAGCATTAAATTGACGAACACTTTGCTGATTACGTCTATCTTGATTAATAAGATTAGTTTCTATATTTTCTTTATTACCATAAAGTTCATTAGCAGCTTGACCAGCAGCATTACGAACTCGTTGTTTACGAGCTAAACTAACACGACTACTAGCAGTATTAGAATCAATATCACGATAAGCTTCAAATTTATTTTCTCTAATTCTATCAAGTTGAGGATTAATATTATATTTAGTTTTAAGCTTACTAGCACTAATAAGAGTAGGTTGACCTGGACCTCTCATTTTATTAATAGCTCTTCTACTAGCAAAATAGCTAGCTAAACTACCAGCTACATTACTACCTAATCCAATCCAATCAGCAGTAGTAAGATTTTTAAATTTACCTTGACCTTTACCATCGGAAGATGTAGTTCCTTTAGCAGGTGTACTAGTAGAAACAGGTAAAGTAGTTGGAATATTAGCTTCTACTTTAGGTAGATTGCGATTATAAACAGCAGTAGGAGGTGTTTTAGTAGAAGTAGATTGAGTTGATTGACTTGACTTACTTCGTCCTCCACGGGGGGTCCTCCCGCTAGATTTAGTTTCAGATAAACTTGGAATATTAGTATTATTTGTACTAATACCTCTATTATTTCCATGACTCCAACCGGCTCTAACTAAACCACTAGTAATTCCAGCACCATCTTCAAATAAAGGAAGTCTGCGTTCTGCATAATATTGAGGACGACGATTACCATTATCAATATTAGATTTATTAGTATTAGTATTTACATTATTATTTGTAATACTATTTTTAGACCATCTTCCATTTCTAAAAGTATAATCACTACCAACAATAGTTTCTCCTCTAGCGGATTTATTAATAGGATAAGCAGAAGTTTTATTAATAGTTCTATTAGTTATAGGAACATAAGCTCCAATTTTTTCATCATATTCCCAAGTTCTTCCATGACGATTAATACGATTTCCACCAACAGCAAATTTATCGCGTAGACCCCCCGTAGAGGATGGAGAATGAATTAATCCATTCTTAACATTACCATTAATACTAACAACTAATCCAACATTACCTTTCTTTCTAAGTTCTGGATATTTATTATAAACTTTAGCTTTAACATCATTTCTACCATGTAATCCAGCTAATCTTAAAGCATCAATAGCATCAGCTTTAGTAGGAATAGGATAACTTCTATGTCCACCAGCAAAATCTTTTTTAGCTACACTAGGATAAGGTTTCTTTTTAGAACCATAATCTTTATCTCTACTTAATCCACCCATAGCTTTTTTATTTTCATTTATATTATTTTTATTTATATAATCAATAGTTCTAGGAAGATTACTACCATGTTTACCGATAGTTGTTCTATAAACTTCTTTAATACCTTGATTAATCCAAGTATTATCAATTTTATTAGCTAAATCATAAATCTTTTGTCTACCTAAATTAATAAAATTAGTAGCAGTTCTACCTATTCTAGAAGCTTTAGTTAAACCTTTAATAAATTTATAATTTCTATTACCAGCTATTGTAGGATAACCACCAATAATTATCGAACCACTTTCAGCGATTTGTCTTTTATATTCATCAGGTGCTTGATAAATTTTGCCACCTTCTTTATATTTAGTTCCATCATCATTAATTCTATTTCTATCTTTAAAATCTTCTTGAGCTTTAAATACTTTATTAGGATTAGCTCCACCCATAACTAATTGAGCAGGACTAGCACCGTTAAGAATAGGTTGTGCAGAATAAACTTTAAGTTCATTTCCATTAGTTTCAACTACTTCACCACCTTCTACTTCAATACCAGTTTTATCACTAGGACCAATATCAATACCACCTTGACTATGTTTTCTTCCATTCATATAAAAGAAATTATTACCAAGAGGTTGAGCAATACCACCAGCAACTACATTTGGTATTTTACCACCAACAGCATATTGTTTTTGAGGAAGATTTCTTCCATTACTTCTAGTAGTTTGAATAATATTAAATGGAAATGTTGGTCCAAGTTCATCATCACTAGGAAGAGATTCTTTATTAAAATCTTTAACATAATTAATAAGTCTACCAGCAGTATTATTCATTAATTTTTCTCTATTATCTTTAGATACTAAATTGTTTATACCATTATAGAGAAATTCATTACCAAGTCTTATTAAACCAGTAGATTTAGCAACTTTATCATAAGCTCCACCAAGTGGAGGAATACCATTTTGAATAAATCTTCCATTACGAGTAATATTACCTCTAAATGTACTAGGTAAATTACTTATATGAATAACTTTATCTTTTCTAGGCATTTTATATAATATAATGAGAAATTGTAATTTGATTGATTTTAAGGCTCTCTGCTGAACGATAGTCTATCAGTCGATTAATAGTTCATACCTATATATAATAATTCAACAGAGAGCAAAAGACTAGCGTCTATGACCTCCACAGCGATATACATTTAGCCTATCTCGATATACTGATTGAGGCATAACAGGTTGTTGAACAGTACCATTAGTAATCCATTCAGGACGTTCAAGACCAGTTTTAGGAGCACTATAACTAGCTTGGTCAGCTTGTTTAACTTGAATTGGTTGTTGTCCTTTACTTCCAAACATACCACCAATTAAACTTCCAGCAGCACCAATAGCAGCACCAATCCATGCTTTTCTACGTCCGCCACATTTATATTTATTAATAAAACTAGAACGTTGATACATAGTCATTGGATTAGTCATTTTATCAGAAGTAATATTAAGTTGCTGTTGACCAGCTTGAAGTTGTTTACGTTGTTCAGCTTCTTGAGCAATACGTTTATTTTCATTAATTTGTTGATTAGCAGAAATACCTTGACCTATTGCAGTACCTAATTCACCAAGTCCTTGAACTCCTGTAATAGAACTAGCAAGACTACCTAAACCGGGAAGAGCATCAGCAAACTCAGTACCGAAACCAGCTTTACGTCGAACTCTACCACCACATTTAAGAGTAAGCTTATCATTATATTGACCAACATAATCTTGATTAGCATAAGCACTAGTTAAAGCTTGAGCATTTTGTAAAGCATCTTTATGGTCTTGTGCAGCTTGGGCTTTTTCTTGAGCTTTCTTTTGTTTATTACCTTTAATTATACCACCAGCAATACTAGCAGCTGCACCAATAATAGCACCAATAAATGCTTTTTGTCTTTGTCTATCTTTGTACTGTATCATAATTTTCTAAATTGGGTTTGAGCACATTCAAGACTTTCAAATTCAATGCGCTTATTATCTGTATTATTAAATATGAAACGAACTATAAAATAATTACCATAAACTCTACGAAGTTTATCACTTGGAAAGTTAGGATGTTTATTAATAGTATTACGAAAATAATTAAAGTTATATTGAGTTAGTTCATACCAAGGTTTTTTATAAGCATTAAACTTATTAAGTTTATCAATATTAATATCAATATCATCAGTATCATTATCTTCATTAAATATACGAAGTATATCTCCAGCATAAGGATGTTCTCTTAAATCTACAGGACTATTAGTATTATCACTATAGAAAGGAATATATATTTTACGTACTTTATATTTAATAAATTCAAGAAACTTAATAAGTTCATAAGATTCATTAATAATAATATCAATATAACTATTATAAACAAGTTCTGGTTCTTCACCAACTTCTTGTCTTGAAATCATATAAAGACTATTACTATCATCTCCCATGTGAGTATTAAATCTACCATAATTATATTCATTAGTAAATACATGAAGAGGACAATTAAGTCTATCATTATTATGTTCAGTTTGAAAATAACATTTAGTTTTAGTTGACCAAGCATTATTAAAGTAATAATCATGTAAACTAATAAAGTTACCAACTTTATAATTAAAACTTATTACTTCATTATGAGCTTCTTCAATAATAGTTTTACTAACAGGATTTATATTATCATATGTATAATCAAACTTAATTAAAATACGATTATTATATTTATCATGAGCAAATCTAACATTATTAGGACGATACTTATCTAACCATAACTTTATATCTTCATACATTAATTTAAGTTGTCCATCATCAAATTGATAAAGAGCATGAAAATCATTATTATAGAATATATAACCAAATTCTCCAACTATATATGCTAAATCATCTTGCAATCCACCATATCCTTTATCGCTAGTAAAGACTTCTTTATAATCAACTTCAAAAGCATCAGGTTGATAAAGTTGTACATTTTCATCTCTAGTTTTAAGTGCAGCACTGATATCAAACATAAACATACTATGTTGAGTATGTACTAATAGATAATATCCAATACCAACAAGATTAGTAATTATTCCTTTATTTTCAGTAATATTTTTATAACCTTCAATAGGAAATACTCTCCAAGCATTAACTTCACTTTCATCTTGAATAATATTACTACGTCTTATAGTTTTATCAAAACGAGTAATATTAATAATATCATTACGATATTGAGTTAATAACTTAGGAACAAATTGGTCAACATTACCAATAGGGTCTTTAAATAAATCAACACTATTTTTAGGTTCTACAAACGTACCAAATGCAACACTTTTTGTATCAGTTTCTTCTTTAATACTAAATGCTATTTTACTAGGTTCATTATTAAAACATTTACTTTCAAAGAACTTATCGCTATAAAGAGGAAATTGAATATATTCAACAAAAGGTTTATCAAACCAACAAGGATGTGTACCATCAATATAATAATAAGGAGTATTATCAGGTGAATATAATCTATAATCTCCTTCATTCATAATAACTCTATTATCATTATATACTAATACTCCATCATATGTCATTCTACCATTATATCCATGTTCAATAGAATATGTTCCACTAGAATAACGAACATCATTAAGTCTTATAAGTTCTTTTTCTTTATTAATATAAATATTTCTAGTACAATTAAGAACAGTAGCAAGAAACATAGTTTCAGCATCTAAAGAAAGTTCTTTATAATCATCCATTTCTAATGCTGTACCTTTTCCAGCTCTATCATCTGCGATACTATCAGCTACTACTAATTTATAATTATTAATAGGTTTATATACATTTCTACTTATTACTCCTATAACAGGCATATTATAACTATATGGATAAGTAGTATTAACAACCATATCAACAACATCAGATTTTTCTCTAAACGGTTCAAATGTACATTTACCATCAATACGAATTATATTAAAATCATATTTAATAGTATCATCAATGTCAAATCTACCACTATATAGATAACATTTATCACTAGTATAATTATTAGAAACAAAACCTGGCTTAGCAGCATAATTAGATTCTTGCCATGTAACATTACTAGCTATATTAGCAAAATCTTTTCTAGTTAATAATCCTGTATATCTAGTAATAGGTTCTACTTTTTCATAACTAACAAACCAACCAACATAACCTAATTCTTTTATTTTATTCCAAAGATTATTATCAATATTAACATTAATATAGAACTTATTAAAGGTATCATTCATATTATATACAAAACCTCTAGTATGTTCTCCGCCAATAGATTCAGATTTAAATATTAAATCTGGTATTCTAAATAGTTCATCACCATTAATATTTTCATAATAACCAAATTTAGCTTCATTATCATAATTACCATAAATAATTTGATTACTAGTTGGAGTATAGCTACCACTATTTATAACTTGATAAACATATAAATCATTATATTTATCTTTATCTTGATAGTCTATAAAATAATTAGAAATAAGAGTATATAAATCATCTCTATTAGTTGCTTCTAATTCGCCAGCACTATTAAGTAAAATATTAGTTAAAGGATTATTAATAGGTTCAGCAGTATAAACTACAATTTTACTATCAGCAATATATTGTTTAACATTAGAACTAATACTAGATATTGGAATAGTTCCACTAATTACAACCCAATAAGGAATAGTACCAGCAGTACCATTAATCCAATCAACAGTTATTATAGTACAATGAGAATTATCATTTATAACATCATTTATATATTTATCTTTATTAGATAATTTATATCCTCTACTAGCATCACCATACTTATCAACAAAATGAATAAAGAAATTATATACTTCTCCAGGAATAAGAGTATCATTCTTTTTACGTTCATTAAAATCATAAGAAGGATCAATTACACTATGAGTAATTCTCATTTTACAATTATCAATATCAAATTGAGCAGTTCCAAATATTATAACTCCGCTAGTAAATACAGCATCTTCTGTAAATCCAACACCATTATAAGTATAACAAACAATTTTAACTTCACTAGGTAAACTATAACTAGATATATTATTTTCATACTTATAACTAGTAGGAATAATAAAACAATTACATGCTAAATATTCTTTAATATTAGCTCCGCCTTTAGAACCTACTTTTATTACAGTATTATAATTAACTTTTAAATATTCATGAGCAGCAATACCTTGAATAACAGTTTCATTAAGAAGAGTTTTAAAAGTACGAAAAGGATATTGATTATTATTAAATAGTTTAGTATAATCAGCTATTTCATAATCTACAGTTCCAGTAAATCCAAGACTAGCCATTTTAAAATAAGGTCCTTTTTCACTAACTGCATGTACAACATTATAACTGTTATAATAAGCATTAACAGATTTATTTCTAAGTTTAATAACAATATCATTAACAGATTCTTCTAATGTTTTACCATCACTCAAAGTTCTATTATCATTATCACTTTTTTCATCATAATTAGCAATATATATTCTATTTTTATAATTAATAATGTTACCAACATTATAATAATTATAATAATCAGTAGTTAAATCTGCTATATTATATTCCACAAGTACATCTCTACTAAACTTAAAAATATTACTATTTAAATCATCAGTTCTAAAAGCTTGCGTACTATCTTTTTTACATATAATAAGTCCTAATTGATAAAGTCCTGAACGACCACCAGTAATACTTACTTCAAAAGTTTGATTACATATATCTTTAGAATCACTAAAAGAATCACTATTTCCATAGCAATATCCATTAGGGTCATCTTTAGGATCATAAACAAACTCTTTACGAAAACAAACTTTATTAATAACTTGTGGAATTATAACATCATTAAAAATAGGAAATCCAATACTATACCATTTAGTATAATTAGTCTTATCTATTTTATATCTAATAAACATAAAATAAAATCCTTTATAAGCAGCTCCACTAACATAATTTAAATTGCTAACTGTGGGTAAAGTTACTTGAGGAATAATAGACATTTCAGTATCAGGACTTCCAGAATCTAAATCAATATTAATAGTTTTAAGAGGAACATCAATAGAGGCATCGCTTTCAGCAACAGCAATTATAAGATGATTTTTAACATTATATGTATATGTTCCTTTAATCTTACCACCATTATATTTCCAATTACTATTTACTCTATAACAACTAGAAGATTCTTCATTATATCTATAAATATAAGATTCATTATTATCTACATTAATAACAAATAAAATAAGTTCAGTACTAGTAGGAATAACACCAACTATTTTAAAATTATTAATACCGTCTTCATGAATACTATTAGCAATTATGCTACAATCTTCAAGTCCTTCTTCATTAACAATCATCCTATCGTCATTACTTATCTTAATATTTTTAGCAGCAACTAAAGAATAAGGAACACAATCTCCAGGATGTTTATTAAGACTAAGTTTCTTTTGTATATTCATAATTATTTAGGAAAAGTAAAGTTATAAAAGAACTCATTCCAACCACTATCATCATCACTTTGTTCATCTAATAAAATACTAGTCTTAATATCTTTCTTCATACTTTCCCATAGATAGAAAGGATTAGTTCCATATTGACTAGCAGAAAGATTAAACACAGGATGTTTATATCCTCTCATAAGCATACGAGCCATACAATAATAAGTAAGACCTTGAATTAATTTACCATTAGCAGGTATAACAGGAATTTCACAATGATAATTATCACTATATTGAGTTTCAATATCTTTATAAACAACTGTTATACAAGTATCATTAAAATTAAGTTCAATAGTATTACCTCCAATAAGAATATAATTATGATTTGACTTATCATATCCTCCACGGGGGGTCTGACAATGAGAATGAACTTCATGCTGACATCTTGGACATTCAGTATTATTATGAACTGTATAAACAACAGGATTACATCCTACTTTACCAGTATCAATAACTTCTCTAGTTCTAGAACCATTAGGACAACAATCATCGGGCATACCAAGATAGTCTTTATTAGTAGCACGCTCCGGACTTTCGTCCTCCGCTTGACCCCCCGTAGAGGATGGAGCAGATTCAGTATCACTACATCTATATTTACTAGTATCAGCCCTAGGTACTTCACAACCATTACTATCATATACTTTAAGACCGTCATCAATAAGACAACATTTACTTTTAGCTATCTTATTAATGACGGTTAGTTTCATTTTCTTATCAACTTTACGAAGAACTTTAAGTTCATTCATAGCGTCAACACACCAAGCAGGAACTCTAGGAATCCAATCACTTCCATCAGGATTGAAATCATTATCAAGTTTAGCAATGATATGCTCTATTGTAATTGTTTTATTATTTGCCATAATTTATAGATTTATCAAGAATAACTCTACCATCAGCATCAAGCATAATACCAACTTCTTTATATATGTCAAGATAAACTTTAATAAAATCAGAATAACTACCTTTAAATATCATTTCATGATTAACAACATAAACAGATTGTTTAGTAGTTCTACGAATTATATTATTCGCTTCAAGTTCTTTAATATATCTATGAAGATGAATAAATGAACAAATCTTCTTAGTTTCATCATTTTCTTTAAGTATAATTTTATTAGAATTAAACTTAATAGTTTTAGCAATATAACAAATCAGTTTAACAATAACTACGCTTTTTGCGTTATTAGTAATATAATTTAGTAAGTCGGTACTTATTTGAGCATATCCTCTACGTTCATAAAAACTTTGAATAATCTTTATTCTAGAAGCTTCAGCTTCAACAATATTAATATCTTTAAGTTCTTTTTCAACAAAAAATGGACTAGGAATTACTTCTTCAAGAATAAGTTCAGTTTCACGAACTTTACGAGTAACAACAGGACTTTTAAAATTAAATTCAGGCATAACTTTATTTGTTTAATGATTAGCAACTTTATCAATATAACGAAAATTCGACCTCCGATGGCGATATTTTAGTTAAAATAAGTGTTAAACACGCCATGGGTGGCGTAACTTTTTTTTATTTTTTCTTCTAACTTATTGAGTATCAGCGATTAATAAATGTTAACCCTATCTTATATATATACATACAATAGCAATATTAATAAGTTCAGCATTAAAAAGATTAGCAAAATCATTAGTGGATACTCCCCGTGGAGGATGAATAGGATTAGAATTAGCTAGAATTAGTTCAAGATACATCTCCATCCTCTACGGGGAGTTGAGTGGAGCGAAGCGGAACGTCAACTACATTACTTTATTTATCACTATATCTAGTTTTATTACCATTATTATGTGCTCCACGTTCATACTTTTGTTGATTAACATTTCTAATATATTTAAATGGAGCATTAGGTTCTCGTTCAAGATAAACAAGAAGTTTACTTCTTAATCCCAGTTTAAGATTAAAAATATCATCAACAGTTTTACATTCAGAATTAAGTTGTTTAGCATCTTTACCTCTAAGTTCTCTATTAATATAATTAGCATACTTAAATTTAATAGCACTATAACTATGGGTTCCATTATTAATAAGTTGTATTTCATAAAACTCTTTATTAGTTTTATAAACTACATAAGGAATACCATCATATTTAAGTCCACGAATTTTATATATTTCTGCTTCTTCTTTATCATAAGGTTTAAGACCAGCATCAATAATTTCTTGTTTTTTAAGTCTAGTAGCGTTCCAATCAACATAAGTATCTCTAGGTTTATCTCTATATCTCCAGAAATTAATAACTAAATCACCAATTTCATATTTAAAATGATAAGCATAACCTTCAAGAACACATTTATGAACACCATAACTATAATATCTATGAATGTATTTCTTATAATCAGTAAGACTTAATTCAGAACGTCTTGTAGCAAGTTTAAGAGCAATAATATAATCATTTGCTTTTTTAACTAAATTACAATAACGCAAAAGTTGGAGAAGAACAATACGTCTTTCTCCAACTGTATAACTAAGTTGATTATTAATTAATTGCTCTAACTTATTAATTAATTCAACATTATCATTAAGAAATTGAAACCCATATTCATTAAGATTAATTTTTAAATCATCTTTAATAACTTGATTTTTACTTTTAATATAAGCACGGCAATCAGCTTTCATCTTATTTATAACTTCAAGTTCTTTATTATATTTTGCCATATCGTCATTAGAAGTTTCAATAAACTTTTTATAATAATGACTAATATCTATATCTTTAATCATAATTTATCTAGTTACAAAATTATCAATAGGAGTTTCATTTGTTTGACGAGGAACTTCAATAAGATTACGTTTAAATACAATCTCTTTAAGAGCTCCAATCATATCTTCAGGAATAAGAAATTCATCATCATCGTATTTAGCTTCATCATCAATAGGGTCATAATTTACATCTTTAGCTTTTTCAACAGTTTCGGTAGGAACAAGATAAGGAATTTCAAATGGAGATTCAATAATAATAGAACCTATATTTTGAAACCAATCTTTATTATTACTAAAGAAATAAATATAACCATTAATATAATCATAAACAGGAAGATTACACATACCTGCAAGATAATGATAAAACTTAGCACTAGCTTCTTTAGCAAAAGGTATTTCTATCCCAGAATGTCCGGTAGTTCTAATTGATTGGAAAGGTAAGTTATTAATAAGTCTAACTGGCTTTGGAACTTCTTGTTTAGTACGTTTAATTGCAGGAAGTCCAAGAGTTTGACTATTATATAAGTCACCATCAGGAACATTAATAATAGAAACACGAATACGTTGTTGAAGACCTTTATCAACATATTTATGATTTTCATAACTTTTACGAATTAGTTCATTACGACCATGAAGAATAGCATATCGAAGATTACGTCTAAGAGGAATACTATTAGGATTGCCAACAGCATGAGCAAATTCACTAACTAATTGATTAAGACTAGCCATGTTAAGATTGACTTGCGTTTTCTAATTGATGAACTCTTTGTTCAAGTTCATTAATCTTATTAGAATATGTTTCAACTTTAGTTTTAAGTTCATTAACTGTTTCAGCTAATTCGTTATGTTTTTGTGTTATAACTTTAACATCTTGTTCAAGTTCAGTATTATTAGTATAATCTATAATAGAATTAAACAATTTAATTAGAAGTTCTCTATCTTTATTAGATATATCACTATTTAAACAGCATATAGTTCTAATAATATCATCTTTAAGTTTATTTTTAGTCATAATATATTATGTTTTAAGTTTATTATATTTAATATTATAATAAACTGTTGCAGGAGTAGTATCGAGAAATACAAAAACAGAAAACAAATTAATTAACCAACTACTCCTAACAACAGTTCCATGTGGACTTATTTAATCAAGTTTAACTGTGGTAAAGAAGCCGACACCAGCATTAGAATCCGACCGAACCCAAACAGAATAAAAGCCACCAGAGCCAGCCCCAGAACCGTTATCAGCGCGACCGCCAAGCAGAAGCACACGAACAGCTTTATCTGTATCTTGTCCATCATTACCTCTTTTCCAATTATAGTCAGCTTTTTTATTAGTTCCAACTTTATTAGGAACAAAATAAGGACCAAATCTAAAATCAAATTCAGTAATAAAATTATTAGTATTAGCTTGGTCACCTATAAAATAACATTTATCTTGAATATTATCTATTGTAATATCAGAATGATTAACACTTTTTTTAAGAAGATAAACACTATTATAATTTACATTACGATTTATAATAGCTACATCTCTAATAAACGTCCATATATCACCAAAGAAATTTAGAATACCACGATAAACAGCAGGATAAGTATTTAAATTACTTCCATCTACATTATAATTTCCTAGTTCATAATGGTCACCATTAGTACTACCATTACCAATATTATGTTCAGCAGTCCAATAAGTTTGTACAATAGGATTATTACCATTAAAAGCTGTCCATCTATCCCAAGCTAAATTTGTAACACCAGCACCAAGACCACCTTGTTTAAATCCATCACTAGTTAAATTAGTATTTAATGCAGCTTGATTATCAAAATTAGCATACTCAATATAACAAAGAGCTTGTAAAGCACAATATTCAAGATAATCAATCATTGTAATCCAATCTCCACGATTAGTACAAAATTCATTGGCTTTATCATAAGTAATACCAGTTCTAGGTCTACCTTGCAATTTAGTAGCAACAATAGAAGAACTTTTATTTCCTCCTAAATATCTAGTATCATCATGTTTAATACAAGCACTAAACACTTCTTCTTTACCATCTTCTCTAGTTCTAGTCATAGTTTTAGTATGACTTATAATAAAAGGATGAACTCTAGTAAATGTTCCATCAATATTAAAATCGCTTATCCAAAGTTGATATTTAGTACCAGTATCTTTAACACACATATAAAATTCTGGAACTCTTACCCCAACATCGCCATCACTTCCATCAAGAGGAGGAACAAGACCATTTTCAAGAGGTTTAGCCCAACCCGTAGGATTAAGGAAATAACTGATTTTCTTTTCATTATAGACACAACCTTTAAGTCTATTTTGAATAGGAAGTTCTCTATGAAATTTAGCATTACCAATTCTGATTATATCATTGCCATCTTTAGTCCATTCAATACCATAAGCAGCATTTTCAAAAGTAGGAATAAATGCAGTAGAACCCCAAGCAGGATTACCTTGTTCATTAATAATTAAACTATCTCCTTTAGATACTCCATCTAAATTAGGTAGATGTTTAAGTCCTTCTGCAAGTTCATTTAGTATATGCTTGTTAAATCTTAACAAGCCATTATACATTTCTACTAAATTAAAATTCATATTAAGCTTGTTCTAGAGCATCAACTCGACCATCAAGAGAATTAATATTATTAGTATTTTGATTAACTTTAGTTACAAGTCCTTGAAGAGCAGCAATTATAGCATCGTTCTTAGTATCATTACTAGCTTTCATATCATTAACGGCAGCAATTAAAGCATTAAACTTACCTTGTAATGCACTACTCATATTCTTTATATTTGTATCAATAGTAGTAAGTTTATCACTAATAGTAGCTAAATCAGAATGAACTAAATCAAATTTTTCAGTAAGAAGAGTTTGAGTTTCATCTGATTCACTTTTATGTTGATTTTCAAATTCATCAAATTCAGCTTTAACCATTTCATGTAATTCAGTAATCTTTTGACTAATCTCATCAAGATTAACTATAACATTATTTTCTCCAAGCTCATCATGTTCTTTATTACCAGAAATACTAAGTTTAAGATTATTAATAAGTTTATTAATAGCATCTAACTTATAATTAACTCTTTTATCATCTTCCATATCTTTAGAATTTAGTTTGTTACAAATATAAATTATATTATTAATAACAAGTAGTTTAACAATATTATTAACATTTTTTAATTAAGCAGTTTTAGAACTATTAATACCTAGATATTTAGTCCAAGTATAATGTTTACGTTCACTAATATAATTAAGATTATCATCATTAATATGAGCTTCTTCTTCAAAACTTATATCTTTATACGCATCATGTTGTTTAATATGAAATAGTCTTATAATAAGATATTCAATACCGTACCATATATAGAAAAAGATATATAACATCTCTTTCATTTGTTCTGTATGAATAGCTTCATGATTAAGTTCTTTATTACTTAATTCACCTTTAGTAAATACAATACCAAAAAGATTAATAGCTTTATAACCACCAAAAGGAAAATGTTTAGTCTTAATAACTCTCATAACTTTACTATTTTGAAATTTAATATTGTAAATATTTATGTACGTTCATAGAGCCACTTTTTAGGCTCATAACAAGACTTTCATTAAATCATGTACAGTTAATCAGCTAGGCTTAAAACTAGCCAAATTTGGCAAGCTATACTCCCCGTAGAGGATGGAGCAGGCTTGAATTAGTCAGTCAAGCCTAGCTAATCAATCTTATACAATCTTAACCAATAGTATTATCAATATCTTTATAGCCAACTCCAAGTTTCTTTAGAATAGGACTAACAACCCAACTCCAAAACACAGGAGCAAGAACAGCACTATTAACAAGCATAATAGTATTATCATACCCAGATGCAATATAAATCATAGCCATAGTAAAAATACTTATAATTAATACACATCTTTTTTGCCAAGTAGGAACTTTATTATCACCATTAAAGTAATCAATAACTTTAATAATAATATAAGTTAGAACATTAACAATAAACATAAATCCAAAATCAAAATTACTAAGGATTCCATCTACAATTACATCAATAAATTTGTCCATACTAAAATTTAGATAAATAAAAAAGGGAACTATCCGAAGATAATTCCCTTTTACAGTTTTACAATAATGATTAGTTATTCATGTGAAAATATTCCCACACTTTGTCACCATCAAAATCTACATCTTTAAACCAAAATGTAATAGCACTTTCAAACACTTTATTATCTATATTACCACCAAACCATTCTTCAAATAATTTAGCATAATCATGATATTGAGCATTAATTGCAACATAAACATCGCAAGGTTCAACATCATTAGGCAATACTTCTTTATAGCGTTCACAAATCTCATGAGCTTTATTCATATCATATTTTTCACCAATATATTTCTTATTGTCTTTAACATGATACATTTGTTCTACAACTTCTTTAGCTTCATACTCATTAAAATGATAGCCATCGTCATTATATCCACCGCTCATAAGCATAGTTAAAATCTTTTCTTCTCGGTCATTTTTATTAGTAGAGCGACCATAAGTATCGTAAGTATCATAACCAATACGATTTCTCATACCACCTCTACCACCACGACCGCCTCGTCCTCCACGTGCATCAAGAAATTCACGAAATTCATCAAGAATATTTTGATTACCGCCACGACGATTACCAACATGGTAAGGTTGAATGTAAGGCATTTCTCTCATAATATTACTTTGTTTTTAAACTGATTAATGATTCTTTTAAAACTTCTAAATCAGTTTGATTAAGAGCAACAATTTTATTCACATAAGGAACTTCAAGAGATATAATACCTTTAGAAATATTACCGCCACCAATAAAAGGTATATCAAAATCAAAATTATCAATATTATTAATAACTTCCATTTCTTCATCAAATATACCTTCAATATCAATCATACCATCTTTATCTGCAATAGGCTTCAAGAACTTATCAAAACTATTAATATTATTAGTAATTGCTCTTTTAGCTAAAGGAATTAAAAGTCTTATAGCTGGAGAACTTTCACCCATAGATACTAATTGTTTAATAATATAATCTTTAATAACCTCTTTAACATTACTAATTTCAACCATAATATTACTTCTTTAAAAATTCTTCATAAGTTAAATTAGGATTAGTTTTACTAGCTTCTTTAAAAGCTTTAAACAATTCCATTTCTTTGTTAGTAACTTCAACAATTTTACTTTTAAGTAACTTAACAAGTTTAAGTTGTTCTTCAAGTAAATGTTTGCCATCAGCACTAGCTTCGATTTTTCCTCTAACTAAATTAAGAACTTCTGCTTGAACCATACTTTGTAAAGCATTATAGTTATTTACATAATCTTGGTTACTAAGAAGCATATTTTGTTGTTCTTGTGTAAGTGGTGCAATTTCAGCATCAATAGCATCCCAAATTCCTTGAGTTGGAACTTGCTGATTTTGAGTTGTACCATTATTTGCATTAGGAATAGCATTACGACGATAAGCTTCATTAATTGCTTGTTTTTGACTTTGAAGAAAAGCAATTTGTTCATCAATGCTATTAGTCATTTTTTCACTAGGATATAGCAAAGGGTCACTACTACCTAGTATGAATTGATTAACAGGTATCATATCTCTTTCAATTTTATGTTCTTAATCAAACTTAGTAATATTACTGAGCCGGAGTTCCGCTAGCAGGTTGAGTAAAACCACATGGTAAACATCCACAAGCATTACGTCCAACTAGACCAGTAACAGTAGGTTCATTTGGAAGAGTAACTACACCATAGATAACATTACAAGTCTTTCTATCAGTATAGTTGATACCAGCCGTAAACATCTTTTCCATTTCGCATTGGATAAGTTTATCTTGATAAGGACGAATAGCTTTAGTAACAGCTAATTCGGCTTTCAATTCAGATATTTCTTTACGGATATCATCATCAGCGTCACGAGTGTACTTGTAAAGATTAAAATGGTCAGTGTTATTTTTCTCAATAAGAGCATCAGTACGATTACGCCCATCAATGTAAACACCAAACAATTCACTATTCAATCGTTCTCTATCTTCAAAACGTTGATTCTGTTGAGTCAAAGCCCATTGATAAAGACCACCTTGAAGAGCTAAAGTATCTTCACAAGATTTTTCCCATGCTTGAAAAGCAGTAGGAGCACCGCTTCCACTACCAGCAGTAGCACCAAGTACGTTAATATTGGTAGAACCATCACCTAACATTCCACCACCAGCACCACCTAAAATACTAGCAGGAGTAGAACGTCTGTTACCAAACAAAGCCAAACCGCCAAGTGTAGTACCGATAATACCAAGAGTTAAACCTGCATTAGCCTTACCGTTTACATTACGACGATTACCACCGTCATAATTCATTCCAGCACCATTATAGCCCTCTGGAACAACTTTCACTTTTTCAATTACTTGCATAATAAATTAAGGTTTAAGTTAAAAAAATAGATTAATACTTGTAGTTTGAACTACATAATCTATAACGCTTAAACCGTTATCTTTGTTTGGTAATTAACATTATTTTAACTTTCAATAGGACTATATATTGTCAACTCGCCAATTTTATTAAGTTTAGTATATTTTATTTCGCCTATTGAAGTCTTACCATCATCAGCAGGACCAGTTTGACTAGGAACATTACATTGAATAACTTGTTGTCCTCTAAATTCAGAATTACCTGCAACAAAACCATAATTAAATCTATAATTATTATTATATTCTGAATTATAAATAGTATTATCTGAATTAAGTAAAGCTGTCATATAAGTATATTCGTAAGTATCATCTTTATCAATATTTAACTTAGGAGAACCAAGAGTATTAATATATCCATTTAGATTTATTTGATTATTCCATACTTTATACTTAGTATTAGGAGTATTTTGATACCAGCAATAACCATCTTTATGTACCATTCCATTACCAGTACGAATTACTTTAATATTAGGAAGTTCAAAAATACTATCATCAACAGGATTAACTCTAAAATATATAGATTCACCACCAGCAATAGGATTAGCTCTAACAACTTCACCATACCAACATTCTTTATAACCTCCATTACTATAATCAGGCATATCTATTTTACCATCAGAAGTTGGAAATAAAAATTCTCCACGTTTATCAATATCATCTTCAACATTTGTTAATTGCCAAGCACAAACTATAACTCCTCCTTTATAAGCAGTACATTCAATAGTAACATTTCCAATACCTTTTGAACCAAACCAATTAGCACATAAATTCATCTTCATTATATCAGGCATTTTATCTTCTAATTCAATCATAGATTCAATGTTGAACATAATACATTCAGCACCAGAATTTATATTATCACCACCCCAATATAAATAAGGTATAACACCAGGTCTTTGACTCCAAGAAAAACCAACAGATGAATAGTTTAAACTATCAATAGGAGAATTAACATAATATGATTTAGTATCCAAATCAGAACCATCATTTTTACCCCAAATATATCTAAGTTGAACACTAGTAAAATCACTAAAATGAATAACAGAAGTAGGCCAAATATGATTAGTACCATCATAAACATGAGCAATATTAGTTTGACCTACTGTTCTCTTTCTAAGAGGTTGAGCAACTCCTCCTTGACGTCCAAGATTTAAACTCATTATTCATCAACAATATTATAAGTCATTCCAGCAACCGGGGTTATAGTTGCATATTCAGTAGAAGTACCTGTCCAAATAGGAAGACTTAATTTATTATTATTTGCACTAGGCATAGGCATATTAACTCCACATCCATCGTTAATAGCTTTTTGAATCTTATCAAGATTAACACTTTGAGTAATAGTTTGATTTATTTCTTCTTTAAAACTATTAAATGTATCATTAGTAACATAACCACCAAGTAAATTATTAACTTCTTGTTTACTATAAGTTTCACTTTTAGTATAGTAATTATCAAACATGTTATTAATTTCTTCTTTGGTATATCCTTCCATAGCAGAAGTATCACCCATTACTCTCCATTCAGTACCATTCCAATAACAAATCTTTCCACCACGATATTCAATTTGACCAACAGCCCAATTACTACAAATAACATTAGGAAGATATTCAGATTCTTCACCAACCATACCTGTAAGTTTACATTTGTTCAAATCAATAGTACCGTTTTCTATAATACCACCTTCAAATACAAGTTCACATCCGCTAGGCATTGTAATAGTTTTACTATTTAAATCAAAAGCATAACGAATAATATAACGAGTATTTTCTTCGTTAACCATATCTTGAGTAAGAACAGCTTTATAATTAAGATAAATATTATTCTTAACTTGAACTAGATTTTCTTCATTAAAATAATATTTAATATTATCTACTGAATTAACATATATAATACCAAGTCTTGGACGTTCATCAGAAAGACAAGTATTATAAATATTATAATCTTCACTATTTCCATATACAGGAGTGTTGACCCCCCGTAGAGGATGAACTCTATCAGTAGGTTCTACAATCGTCCATCTAGTATAATAATTATAAAAACCAATTCCATCATGAACAGTCTTAACTCTAAGAACAAATAATTTATGATATGTATCATAATAAATACCAGCAGTATTACCTAAATCTGTTCTAATAACTTCATATTTATCAGTATTAAGAATTATTTGACCATATTGTTCACAATAAGTATCATCAAGAAAACCATCAAATAAAAGCTGTTCTACATTACTAGCATCATCCTCCACGGGGAGTAAGACCTTGCGAACTATTTTATATCCTTTACCACTTTTATATTCAGGCTCATAATGTCTATCTTTAAGACTAAGACGATTTACATTACAACAACCCGGACTTAATCTTATAGTAATATCTTCTTCATCAGGATAATTAATAATATTAACTTTACCATTTCCTGCAATCATTTGTTTAAGAGCTTCATTAAGCATATCCCAATCAATAGTTCCATCAGCAATTGGAATCTTAGCACCATTCTCTTCAAGATATTTCTCACTAAGAATTTTTGTCCAATTATCATCAGAAACCCAACTAGTTTCAACACCAGCTTGAAGATTACTACCTATATAACTTTCAGTTACAGAAAGATTATGTTCAGCATCATAATAACTAATAGTAAGACTATTACGTCTAAAAATAGCAGGAACAGCTTTACGAGTATTAACTCTAGTTCCTTGATATGGAATCCATAAATGATTAAACCTAGAAAGAACAATAGTTAAATCATTATTTGTATCTTTGTCAAGAATATTTTGAAGATAAGTAATAGGAAATACTTTATCATAATTATTCTGACTTAGTTTTTCATATAGTTGTTTATTGTTCATAATTATGTGATTAATTTAAATAACTTTAATGAGTAAATAAACAATATAAGTATTAGTAATATTGTTATATTAAATAGTATTCTTATCATGGTTCAATTAAAACTCTTACATTAAACACTGTACTATTAGAAGTCATAGTAAATTGACATAATATAGTAAATGAAGAAGTAGTTGTATTAGCAGTAACAGTAATAATATTATTACTATTAGATACAGAAACGTTATTTGAAGGTGTACTAACACTACTTAAAGTATAAGTATA